>CAFBMP010000012.1_pt1 | contig 19376 bp, 19 predicted proteins | sample 7268981 | NCBI WGS metagenome assembly CAFBMP01 (sample SAMEA6814069, study PRJEB35770) | freshwater metagenome | biome: Freshwater; feature: Freshwater reservoir; material: water | place: Czech Republic | collected 2017-05-23 | depth 30m m | reverse complement strand
TTGGAGAGTGACCTTGGACATTAACATTTTGCTACGGGATCTAACCCCCTTTGAACAATTAGTTTGCGAGCATTTATGCGAAGGGCTAACTAACTCTGCGATTGCCAAAGCTACTTCTCACACCGAAAAGGTTGTAGAAAATACTGTTTCAAGAGTGGCACATGCCTTCTCGATTAAATCCAATGGCGAGGTGAATGTGAGAGTTCTACTTGCACTCGCTTATAGATCTCATTTTGGAGATAAAGCATTTGATAAATTACAAGTCGCCTGCAGTCATTTAACTACCGGACCAAATGGTGAACAAATTTGTTCAAGGCATACTGTTTAGGAAATTTTCTTTTTTAGTGATCTATATCTAAGTGCTACCACTTAACCTGTTTAGGTAAGGGCTAGCACTGGCTAATATCTAAATCTACTCCGAAATCAAGAGTACTAATAGTCATGAGGAGTTTCTAACTTCTCAAGGATATAAAACTGGAGAAACTAGGAGAAATTAATAATGAAACGTCGCACCTTCGATCGAATCGTCAGCTTTGTCGGTTTGGGACTTTCTGTATTTTTACTTGTAGCAGCTGGCCTACTTAACTGGGGGGCAAATTTTACAAGTAATGAAGTTAAGACACAGCTTGAACAACAAAAAATCGTAATGCCAGATAAAGAAAGTGCTGGGTTTAAAGCACTATCTGAAGAGGCACAAGCAAAGTTAGCGCCATTTTCAAATTTACCTTTAACGACCGGTAAACAAGCACAGGCTTATGCTGATTTTTATATTGGCTCACACCTAAAAGGTATTGCCGGTGGCAAAGTTTATTCTGAGGTTAGCGGAATGGCGCTAGCTGCAGCTGCTAAATCAAAAGCTGAACCAGCAAATGCTGTACTTGCTGCCGATGCTGCAAACCTAATGGGACAACGCACAACCTTATTTATGGGTGAGACTTTGCGCGGTCTTCTTCTCTATTCATTTGCATTTTGGCAAATTGGCCAAATCGCAATGTATGCATCATGGGCAGCCGCACTTGGTGGCTTACTAATGTTGATACTTACTCTGCTCGGCTTTGCGCACCTTCGTCGCGTAGAAGCTGACGCGACGATTTAAAGCCCTCACTCTCCAAGAGGGCAAAAACCCCTAAGGTGTTAAAGCCTTAGGGGTTTTTAACTTTGAATTGCTTCTGGCATTACAAGTAAAAATGTGTAAGGCGCAATCTATACTTACCCGATGCTTACCTCAGAAGTAGTACCTAGCCGACTTTGGGAGTATTTAGTTGCAACTACTTTAATTATTTTGGCACCTGGACCATCAGTCCTTTTTACAATCGCCAGAGCAATTGCCTGGGGCCGAGCAGCAGCTGTAGCGACTGTTTTCGGAAATGCATTAGGAATGTTCCTAGTATCAGTTTTAGTTGCAATTGGTCTTGGTCCATTACTGCAGAACTCAAAAACCTTCTACTACGCAGTTCAGTGGTTAGGTGGTGCATATCTAATTTATCTCGGCTTTTCTGCCATTAAAGCGAGCAAAATAGATGCGCAAGGAATGCGCAGATCTGAAGGTAGTGCGCCTTCAATATTCAACTCGATAAAAAGTGGTTTTTGGGTAGGTGTATTAAATCCAAAATCTATTGTTTTTTTCGCCGCTATCTTGCCGGCATTTGTCGATCGGGATAAAAATAATGTAACTTTTCAACTTCTCTTTTTGGGTTTAGTTTTTTCGTTAATTGCATTTATCTCGGATGGAAGTTATGGAATATTAGCTGGAACAGTGCGGCAGTGGCTTGCAAGTGATCTTCGAAGGCTTATTTTTATGCGTAGATTTGGTGGAGTAGTGATGATAGGTCTTGGAATTTTTACTATCTTTTCTGCACTGTTACTTAATTAATGCCCCTTTATCTAACTTAGCAGTCACCATCATATGTGGAACTGTTAGCGCCCAGACAACTACCAGGGTAGACCAAAGTATTTTTGAGTTTTCACTATTCCGACTTGCCAAAAAAATAGCCACTGCAAATGTGCCGGCCAAAGCTGGTAAACCTGGAATTACTGCCTGCCAAAATGCTTTCACAGGATCATTTAACTCATAGGCTGCGATTGATTTAGGTAGATTTAAAGTTAGCCGAGCAGTATGACGTAATGCATGCCATAATCCAAAATAAATAGCGAATGCAACTAAGGGTGGAGTTAGCAAAGCAAGAATTGCTAGCAGAATTAAATCTCTAACGCTTTTATAATCTCTCATGTAGAGCAAAATAGCAATTGATAAAAAAGTTATGGCAAGAACTAAAATATGAATTGTGCTGGTATTTGCTCCAGACCAATTAACTATTTTTGGATTTACCTGCGCGAGCGCAGAGTTTGTCTTATCACTTGTAAGTGGAATCAACACCGGTAGAGCACCAGCTGGTATTGCATAAACTAGCCGTAAAAAAATTGAACTGCCTGCTTCGCCATTTAATCGCGCGCTCTCGGAGATAAAAGCAGCATCGCCAATGCCAAAGTGGGCGGCACTCATGATTACCACAACCTGAAAACCCAAAACATTCCAATTTAAAATTGCCCAAATTGAAGCTGCTGCTATGAGCACATAAATTAGAATAAAGAGTGAAAGTTTCAGTGGATTTGCTTTCGGCAGTGTGACTAGGTGATCAAGTGCCCCATGTGGGATTCCGATTAACAGCGCGATGAGAGCAAGTGCTACCTGCCATCCTAAGTTGCCAGATCCAAACAGGCTGGTGAAGATTAAGGAGAGGGCAATTGCAAGCGCTACTAGAGCGTTACTAACGGTGCGAGTGGTGTTAAAAAGGCGCTGGGTAGCATTCATAAGATCCCATCCTTCTCGCATAGTTCGTGGCGGTGAGCCAGATTGTCAGTGGGGTTAGGCAAACTTATCTTAAGAAAAACCAAATTAGGGCGTACCACAGAGCGTGCGCGAAGAAATGAGTTGAAATGGCATCATCAAATGCAGTTGGCAGTGCTCGTGAATTTATCTCCCCTTCCGATTTAACCTTCTCTTGGGGAAGTTGTCATAAATGTTTATGGCTAAATTACAATCACGGGCTTCGCACCCCTGGCTTTATGCCACTAGTTGGAGATCTGGCAAATATGCAAGAACAATACTTTGCAAAGAAAACTACCGCAGATATCGCGCCAGTTTTACCTGAAGGTAAGGTTGCAGATCTTGGCGGCTGGGTTAAATCAAATTTGATAAATGTAAATGGTTCACCAACAAAGTATGCAATTCGTGGCAAGTATGACTTACTAATTGAGTTTGCCGATGGTACCTACGGAATTATTGATTGCAAGTTTCAGGCAAAGGATTCAGATAAAACTGATCTCTACCAACCACAGCTTGAGGCTTATGCATTTGCCTTAGAAAATCCAGCATCTGGGGAAGCTAAAAAAGTTTCCTTAATGGGTTTACTTGTCTGGTCACTTCTTGAACCAGCAGGTGATGTTAATAAAGGATTTGGTCTTAAGTTAAAACATACCTGGCGACCAATTACTAGAAACCCAGCAGCCCTTGCAACTCGGCTAACTGATTTTATTACCGTAGTTAGTGGAAAGATGCCTGCTGCAAAAGATAATTGCGATATGTGTAATTACTTAACTTCGCGAAGAGATTTTATTGGAGCGGAGTAATTACTCCTCATCTGCTTCGATTGCATCCTCTTCTAACTTGCTTTTGCTGATCGCATCCTTAGCCTCGGAGGCGTACATGTTTGGTATATACTCTTGCTTAGATAGCTCGGCTATTTTTTCCATAATTTGATTTGTAGCTGCTCTAAGCACTGCTTGATCAGTTGAATCCCCAGTGAAGTACATTGGTTCACCAAAAACCATTTCGACTCTTCTTACCTTTGGCACTACTTGACCAGTTGGTTGAATCTCAGCGGTGTTAAACATCGCAACTGGAATAATTGGCGCCCCTGATTCAATTGCCATCCGAGCAATTCCAGTTCTTCCTTTATAAAGCCGGCCATCTGGTGATCTTGTTCCCTCTGGGTAAATTCCAATGCAAGCATCTTGGCTCAGTAATTTAAGTCCTGTAAGTAAGGCAGCCTCACTTCGCTTACCGCCAGTTCGATCAACTGGGACCTGTCCTAATGCAATAAAGGTTATTTTCTTAACAAACCCTTTAATCCCAGGCGAGGTGAAGTACTCACTCTTGGCAAGGAATGTGACGCTACGTGGAACAACTAATGGCATAAAGATTGAATCGCTAAAAGAAAGATGGTTTGAGGCAATAATTACTGGACCATTGCTTGGTACAAATCGAAGCCCACTTACCTTTGGTCTAAATAGCAGCATAAGCAGTGGGAATAAAAAGGATTTCAGAAGCCGGTATGCCATAAGGGCTAATTTAGTGGCTCAGCCAATCTGTGACACCATCTGAGCGTGAATTTAATTCCAAACTCGGCTGGATTGACCCTAGCCGGTGGAAAAATCGGTGTGCTAGTACTTCATGGCTTTACTGGCTCTCCAGTAACTATTGCTCCATGGGCAAATTACTTTAACCAACTCGGTTACACCGTAAATGCACCATGCCTCCCAGGACATGGCAGCAATTGGCAGGAGTTAAATAAAACTAATTGGCAAGATTGGTATGAAGCAGCTGAACAATCTTTTTTAGAGTTAAAAAGTAAATGTGACCGAGTATTTGTTGCTGGCTTTTCAATGGGTGGCTCTCTTGCACTTCGTCTTTGCCAGATTCGTGGCAGTGAGGTTGAAGGATTAATTCTTCTTAATCCTTCAATTCATGACCGGCGCTGGTTTATAAAATTAGTACCGGTACTTAAGTACATTATGCCATCGGTTAAAAAAGGACCAACCGATATTGCCGCTCCAAACCCACCGCAACATAGCTACGGCCGCACTCCCCTTAAGGCATTAGATTCACTTCGTAAACTCTGGCACATAGTTGAACGAGATTTGTACCTAATTGATCTTCCAACAATGGTTGGCTACTCAATTAATGATCATGCGGTAGATCCAGAGAATTCGATGACGGTAATTGATAATATTTTTTCGGTAGATATAAGAGAGGTAATTTTTGAGCACTCATTTCATAATGTGCCACTTGATTTTGACGCACAACAACTAAATCTTGAAAGTAAATTATTTATCGAAGAGGTTCTAGGTGGATTGTTGCAACGGGGCTCAGATTTTAATGAACGGGATTTGGTAGATGCTGAGTTTGACTCAATAGTTTCTGGACTATCACTTGATCAATCATCTCCTACTAATTACTTAGATGAGTTGGATAATATTTATGAATCTGAGAGATTTATTCCACCCAATCCAAGGTGGCTTAAATTAAATAAATCTCAGCGTATTTCAGCTGTTGGCCTAATTGGCAGCTTCCTATATTTAATCGCCTATAACCTCACTGATTTTGAAATATTTGGACTTTGGCCGGCAACTATTGGAGTCATCTCTTCAATAGCAAATATTATTTGGACCACTGCCCGAAAGAATGATGATTATGAAGACGGAGCTAGCCTCTAACTAAATCGGCAGCACCAATTAAGCCGGCATCATTTCCAAATTTTGCAGCAATAATTTTGGGGCTTTGGTGAGTACCAGCAAATGGCATGTACTTTGACATGGCATCTCTTACTGGAGCAAGGAATAGCTCACCGGCATCAATTACACCACCACCAATGACAATCGCTTGGGGATCAAGAATTAATGTGTAAGAAGCACATGCTTGGCCAAACCAATCTGCCTGCTTATTAAATGCAGAGATTGCGACCTCATTTCCAGCTTTTGCTGCCTTGGTTAAAGCCGAGCCAGTTAATGTGCCATCTGCTAAATCTAAGATTTCTTTTCCTTTTACTGGATTCGCAGCAATCGCCTCTTTGGCATATCTCAGTAATGCTCCACCTGATGCATACTGTTCAATACAACCTTTAGATCCACAACCACATAACAAGCCATCCTGCACTACACACATATGGCCAAACTCTGCGCCAATTCCATTTGTGCCACGAAATAGTTTGCCATCAATTACTAGGCCACCACCGACACCGGTGCCAATTATAAAAAACATTACTGGGTTTAATCCTTGGGCATTGCCAAATTTAAACTCCGCCCACATCGCTGCATTTGCATCATTTTCTGCAATTACCGGTAACTGAAACTCTTTTTTTATCTCATTAACAAAGTTTAATTCACTCAAATTAGCAATATTTGGCGCACCAACAATAGTTCCATGATCTGCTGAGATTAGAGCAGCAATACTTATACCGATGCCAGATATTTCATATTTGTTCTGAAACTGCTTAATTAGGGTGATTACGGCATCAATTAAATCCTTGCCGCCTGCCGCTGGAGTATTTAGTCTTGCTGAGTCAATTACATTGCCATTACTATCAACAATACCCCCCGATATTTTGGTACCACCAATATCAATTCCTATTGTCAGTGCAGAGCTTGCGATTGCGGTGCTCAATTAATTTTCCAGTTTTTCCTTTAACTGTTTTAATGCTAAATCTATTGTTGATTTCTCAGCCTTTGTTCGCATCATCTCTGGCACTGGCATAGATAGCGCAACAGTGAGTTCAAAGGTGACCTCTGTTTCATCACCATTATCTTTAACGCTATATGAGCCACTCATCTCAGTTAACAGATCAGCATCCTCAAGTGAAAATTCCAGACGATCAGGGTAAGCAGACCAGTCGTAATTTAAAGTTGGCTTATCTTTTAATGCACCAGCATCAACACTCATCTTTACTTGGGTGGCTCTACCTTCACCATCACTTGCTAAAACTGTGACAGATTTAAAAGAGGTTGACCAGGTTGGGTAATTGGCAATATCAAATAAAACCGCCCGCACTTCATCGGCGGTAGCGGAAATACTTACAGTTGAGGTGGTTGGGTTGGACATTGCGCAAGGTTACCCCGAAGTAGCCTGATTTTTCACAGGATCCAACTACAGCAGGTTCTGGCGCAAACATCCCTTGCTCCGATACCGTTCCCTCATGAATGAGATAACAATTAAACCGATCATCCCTCCGGCTGTAGCTGGCAACTTAACCAATTTGATTGCCGAACGTGCCTGGTTTGAACCAGAGCGCGTAGTTGTCTCACGTCCACTAGGTGATGGCTGGCAGGCGGTAACTGCGAAAGCTTATGAGGAAGAGATTCGTGCCGTCGCAAAGGGTTTAATTGCATCAGGTATATCAATTGGTGATCGCGTAGCGATTATGGCCAAGACTCGTTATGAGTGGACCGTATTAGATTTTGCTATTTGGTATGCCGGAGCGGTCTCTGTTCCTATTTATGAAACATCAAGTGCAGAGCAGGTTGATTGGATTCTTACCGACTCAGCTGCAGTAGCTATTATTGTTGAAACTCCAGCGCTAGTTGAATTGGTAAAACCAGTTATGCCAGCGGCTTGTAAAAATATTTGGAATATTACTGACAATATTTTAGCAACGCTTACCGCTGCTGGTAAGTCAGTAAGTGATGATGAAATTACAAAACGTCGAGATGCATTAAAACCAGAGACGCTAGCAACATTGATCTACACCTCTGGAACTACTGGAAAACCTAAAGGTGTTCAACTAACACATGGAAATTTTTTATCAGAGTGTGGCAATGTAGTAAATGGAGCTAGTGATCTATTTTTAAAACCTGGTGGTTCAACATTACTATTTCTGCCAGTTGCTCACGTTTTTGGTCGAATGGTTCAGATTGGATCGATCACTGCTGGTCTTCATTTAGCTCACTGTAGCGATATTGCAAAACTACCTGTAGATCTTGCAAGCTTTAAGCCAACATTTGTATTAGCAGTCCCTAGAATATTTGAAAAAATATTTAATGGCGCAGAAGCTAAAGCTGAAGCTGCTGGAAAAGGAAAGATTTTCCATAAAGCTGCTGAGGTTGCTATTGCATATAGCCAAGCATTAGATAGCAAACGTGTCTCACCGCTTCTTAAATTACAGCATGGCTTATTTGATAAATTAGTTTATTCAAAGATTCGCGCAGGTTTAGGTGGCAGAGTCGAGGCTGCTATCTCTGGGGGCGCACCTTTAGGTTCAAGGCTTGGCCATTTTTATCGTGGCGCTGGCGTTAGAGTATTAGAAGGCTATGGCTTAACTGAAACCACAGCTGGTGCAACATTAAATCTAACTAGCGCTCATAAGGTTGGATCTGTCGGTAAGCCAATTCCAGGTACAACAATAAAGATTGCAGATGATGGTGAAGTTTTAATTAAGGGCCCAATTGTGATGAAGGGTTACTGGCAAAATGATGCCGCAAACGCTGAGGTATTCACATCAGATGGTTACTTTAGATCCGGTGATCTAGGCATGCTAGATGTTGACGGATATCTTTCAATTACTGGTCGAAAGAAAGAATTAATTGTTACAGCTGGTGGAAAGAATGTTGCGCCAGCAGTTCTAGAGGATCGCTTACGTTCGCATCCATTGATTAGTCAATGCATGGTAGTTGGTGACAATAAGCCATTTATTGCAGCTCTCATTACCTTAGATCCAGATTCAATTAAGCCATGGGCGGTTGCAAATAAAAAAGAGGGTGCGACTATTGCTGATTTAGCTAAAGACCCTACGTTAATTGCAGCAATACAAACTGCTGTTGATGAAACCAATAAAGCAGTCAGCAGAGCTGAATCAATTAGAAAATTCACAATCTTGCCGGTTGATTTTTCAATTGCTGGTGGCCAATTAACTGCAAAATTATCAGTGAAGCGACATGTAGTGGGTCAACAATTCGCTCGCGAGATTGATGAACTCTTCGCCTAATTCAGAAAGAGCTCGACTTGCTCGAGAGCTTCACGATGGTTTGGCGCAAGAGCTGGCTTCCCTCGGTTACCGACTAGATCAAGTAATTGGTAGCAGTAATTTAGACAACAAAGATAGAGCGCCCCTTCGCCAAATTAGATTTACTCTAAGTGGATTAATTAGCCAGGTTCGAAATGAAATTTTTGAGCTTCGCAGTAATCAATCAAAGCCAATTAGTGAGCAGATAGCAGATCAGCTATCAATAATTCTCGCTAATACCAGTATTAATTATGAGATAACTGGTGAGTTAAAGATCAAGCCTGAACAACAATTTGATCTACTTCGCTCAATTAGAGAAATAACAATAAATGCCCTTCGTCATGCGCAATGTCAGAATATTAGAGTTCAACTTAATCAAAATATAGTAGTAATAACAGATGATGGTATTGGCGGTGCTGTGGAAAAAGATAACTCCTACGGCTTAACTGGGGTGAAAGAGCGGCTTTTCAAAATAGGTGCACAGATGGAATTAAAATCTCAATCAAGTGGAACAAGCACAGTTATCACCTTCTAATATGGATATTGTCATTGTCGATGATCACTCAATTATTAGATTTGGTGTAGCAAATGCTCTATCAAATACTAAATTTAATGTAATCGCCGAAGCTTCTTCAGTAAGTGAAGGATTGGCGGTAATAAATAAGTTTCACCCAGATATTTGTATAGTTGATATCAACTTAGGTTCATCAAGCGGGATTGAATTAATAAAAATGGCTATAAAGCAAGGTAGTGGATGCAAATTTGTGGTTTTAACTATGCACGATGATCTCTCCGTTTTAAACGATGCTAAAGATGCTGGAGCTGCTGCGTTCGTTACTAAAGGAGCGCCAATCAAAGAGTTAATAGAAATAATTGAATGCATAAGTGATGGCTCAACAGTTTTCATGAAAGCCGGGCAGTTTCAGCCATTAAGAACCGGTTTTGATTTTCAATTAACGCCACGTGAGATCGAGGTTCTCTCGCTTCTACCTTCAGGAGCCACGGTATCGACTATTTCTAGTTTACTTTTTCTAACCCAGGCAACAGTTAAAACTCACCTCTCATCAATTTATCGTAAATTAGCAGCGGCAAATAGAGCGCAGGCAGTAAGTATTGCAATTGAAAATAATTTAATTACTAAGAAGTAATTTATTAAACTTTTCAGACCAATTTTTCATCTGCCAATTATCAATTACCCAGCCGCGACCGGCGAGCCCCATCTGTTTGGCTTTATCTTGATCATCTAGTAATTTACAAATTGCATCACTAATTTGATCAACCTTATTACCGTCGATTAATAATCCAGTAACACCATCTATTACTGCGTCAGCTGCCCCACCTGAGTTACCAACCACAACTGGTTTTCCGCAAGCACTTGCCTCTAAATAAACAATTCCTAACCCCTCAACCTCAAGCCCTGCAAATCTTGATCGAACCGGCATCGCAAAAACCTGCGCTAATGAAATGTAATCTGGCAATGATGCATATGAGACTCGACCAGTAAAAACCACTTTAGGAGTAATTCTTAGTTGCTTGGCAGAGTTTTCTAACATCTGCTTAATAGGTCCAACTCCAACTAGCAAAAGAATTGCATCTGGATGTTTTTCTAGAATTTTTGGCATTGCAGCTATTAACTTATCTTGACCCTTACGATGAACTAATCTGGCAACACAAACAATTACTTTTCGTTCCTCTAATCTATATTTGGTAATCAATTCATTACTAGCAGTCCTAGGCGAAAAGTGTTCAGTATTAATACCTGGGGCAATTTGAACCATTTTTTCTGGTTGATTACACACTTTAGTTAGCTCATCTCTGGTGAAGTTTCCTAGGTACCCGAGTAAATCAACCCCTTTAATTATCCGCTTTAGTAGTTGTTTAAATACCGGAATCTTTGCCCACCAAATTTCATGACCATGTGTCAGTGCCACAATATGGGTAGCTCCAGCAGCTCTTAACTGATTCGCCATTAATGCAAGTGGGGCGGCTGCGCCAAACCAAACCCTAACTATCTCCTCTTTTTTAAGAGTATCAATTGCTCGCTTTGTAATTCGAGGGGTTGGTAGTAAAACTTTTGCACGATCTCTTATAACTTTTGCGCCAAATTTTTCTAATAATTGCGCGTCAAATTCCTTCGACCCTTTTTGACTCGAGGTATAAATTGTTAATGTTCCAAATGGAATTCCTTCAATTAAACCTAAAATAAAGGTTTCGATCCCACCAGCTCTTGGACCAAGATCATTTGTAATTAATAAAACTTTATCCTTGTTATAAACGGCGGGCTCCTATATAAGGTTTATGGCCCATATCAAAATCAGCAATCTTTACTCGGCTGCCAGTTCTTGGTGCATGCAGCATTCGATTGCCACCAAGATATATAGCAACGTGCGAGATTGGTTTTCCAAAAAACACTAAATCCCCTGGCATTAAATCTTTTCTTGATATCGATTTTCCATACTTAAACTGTGCCCTAGATGAATGCGGTAGAGAAACTCCAGCTGCGCCAAAGGCGCGCATAGTTAAGCCTGAGCAATCCCAGTATTGCAGGCCATCCGCGCCAAATACATACTTGTCACCAATTTGTGCAAGTGCATACTTAATTGCGATTCCGCCTCGACCGCCAACTGAAGCATACTTGCCAGCATTTGCTAACGAGTCTTGTTGGTCGGCATTTTCTTGATCCTCATTTAATTTTGCTAGCCGCTCTCGCTCAGCAGCAGTTAATTTAGCAAGTAGATCCTCTGCCTCTTTTAATTTTGAATTTGCAATTGCTAATTGCTTTGTAAACTTAGCCTCTGCCGCCTTTACCAAAGTTAACTTATCGGTAACTGTTAGTGAGGTTGCATTTAACCGTTGCGTTGCAACCGAAAATTTCTTAAGGTCGGCACTTTTTTTCCTAGTAACCGACTCAAGTACCCCAGCTGTTGATAAATAAAGCTCTGGATTTGATGAAAAAAGTAACTCAAGAGATTGGTTTAGCGGTCCAGATTTATATTGTTCAGCTGCGATTGCCCCAATTACCTTATGCATTTGATTAACTGAAGCACCTTGTTGACTTGCTTCCTGCTGAACTGTATCTAAGGTTTTTTTCAGTTTGGAAAGTTGAACCTTTGCTTCTTGCGCACCTTCAGCAGCAGTTGTCGCCTGCTCTTGTAAATCGCGCACTCTGCCCTGAACCTCAATTAAATTTGGTGCCGCATTTGCTGATATTGGAGAAATCACCGCGCTACCAATAATTAAAACAAAAAGAGCGCAGGAGCTTTTTCTCATTTGGAAAGGCTAGCCATCTCATACCTGCTAACTCAACCCAACTTAAGCGTAGTGTGCTGAGAATTTTCAATATTTTGCCAGATTTAGCCGATATTTCGTAATTTGTGATTTTTCCTCGGTTTAAATCTCAAGGGTGGTACTAAGCCGGCGGTTGCTAATAAATTAATTGCAGCTTCATCATTTTTAGTGAACTCAGCATTTTTACCATTAGTTGGTTTAATATCGAGAAGCACTGAAACCACGCACTCCCCACAAGCGATATCTCGCATAACGCATGTCTGACAATTTATGATCATAGTTAAAGAGTAGGTGTAGCCACTGACAGTGGTTAATCTAATCCCCATGAGATCGTTAATAACCACTGCAAATCTGATTGTAGGTAAATCAGGCGCCACAACTTCAGCTGGCTCCTCAATCGGGCTATCTACCACTGAGGATCGGATTAGATTTAATAAGTTGCGCCAGGGTGCTGATTTGATAGTAATCGGTGGAAATACCGCGCGCAGGGAGCCCTACAAGCGAACACCAATTCCACTTTACATCCTCACCCATGCAAAGGTCAGATTGCAACCGAAAAACCAATTAGCAAAACAGTTTTCTGTGAGCGCAACTGATTTGTTCAATGAAATTAGAAGTAGTTTTCCGCCATTAGATAGCGCTGAGCCAATCAGAGTTCTAGTTGAGGCTGGACCAACATTACTTCAATCGCTAATTGATTTATCCTTGATTGATAATCTCTATTTAACTACTAATTTAGAAAAAGATGGTGAAAATCAAATTTTAGTTGAGAGTTTAATATCTAGTTTTCAGTTAGTTAATCGAGAGGTTATACAAGAGTGCCAATTTGATTATTACCGAAAACCTTAGCCAGCAGCAATAAGTGCAACACCGGTAATTGCAAATGCAATTCCCAAATACTGGAGCTTATGAAGACGCTCATGCAATAACTTATAGGCAAGTAGCGCAGTTACTATCGGAAATAGTGAACCAAGAACTACGGCTAAGGAGACCAACCCCTTAGTAGTTGCAACTCCTAGTAGAAGATTGCCAGCAAAATCTGCCCCACCAATACATATTAAAACTGGAAGATCTCTTTTCGTAAATCCGCCAGCGGTTTTAAATCTAATAAATAGTATTAAAGAAATAACAAATGTAGTTAGGCGCATCGTCGTCATAGTCATGATCGCACTAGTTTGGGAGCCAATTGCGATAAACGATACAGCGCCACCAAATCCAAAAGCGGCTATTACTGCATAAATTAATGGTCTCGCCGAAATTCCACCCTTTATCTCTGGACCACTTGCACAAAATGCACCAGTAAGTGCAACTGCCATTCCGGTTAATTGCAAAGTAGTTGGTTGCTCTCCCTTAATAAATGCAATAGTTAATGGAATTAATGCACTTAATGAACTGATTGGTGAAACTACACCCATTCTGCCGGTTGCAAGCCCAGCATAAAAAGCGGTCAGTCCTATAAAACCTAAAGTGCCAGCAAATATGCCAGGCAATAAATAACCACTCCAGCTAGTTGTCGGTGCAAGATATGAGCTACTAATCAAAATTGCTGCAATGCCAAAAAGTAAACCAAAAGATTGTGATGCCCCTGTTACTGCCAAAGATTTATATCGCTTAGTTAAATTACCACCAAGATAATCTGCTGCTCCCCACAATAATGATGAGAACAACGCTAGAAATGAGGCCATTAATTAAGCCTACTGTGCCAGTAACCGATTTTTATACTCCAGTACCCACTCGCGCCTTCACTTACTAAACCCATTCACAATTTATCCTTATCCAATGAAATCTAGCTTTGAGCAATTAACCGCTGCAATATTGGCGCTTAAGCCACGGGGTGAAATACTGCTTGAAACTGTTCCAGCGCCACAAAAACTTGCACCACATGCATTAGCAATGACTGCTGATGTTTTGGAGGATGCTGCAACTGGTCGATTTGTTTTACTTCACGATCCAGCCGGTCAGGAAGGTTGGGGTGGAAAGTGGAGATGTGTAACTTTTGCTAGAGCTGCAATTGATTTAGAGATGGCATCAGATCCACTACTTCCAGAGATTGGTTGGGCTTGGTTGCTTGAGTCATTAAAGAAAAATGGTTGTGAATTTATCGCACCCAGTGGCACGGTAACTCGAGTTGCCAGCGCATCCTTTGGTGCGTTAGAGGATCGTGAAGAGGATTCAGAGATTGAGATTCGAGCCTCATGGACTCCATCTAGTGAAAACAACTTGGTTGCGCATGTAAATGCTTGGTTAGAACTGCTGGCAATAACCGCTGGTCTTGAACCAATCCCTGAAGGTGTTAGTTCAATCGCTCGCAATAGTTAGACTCAGTTAAACAATGAGTACCCCACTGCTACAACCTCGTCATGGCCTGCCTAAAGTTGCCGAAAACGAAGAGCAATTTGCTGAAGTAATTCAAAAATTAGCAATGGGAGATGGTCCGATTGCAATAGATGCCGAACGTGCATCGGGGTACAGATATAGCCAACGGGCTTATTTAATTCAGATTTATCGAAGAGGTGGTGGATTACATTTAATTGATCCGATTGGACTTAAAAATTCAAAGTTGTGGGATGAATTTAATAATCAATTCTCAAGTTATGAATGGGTAATACATGCCAGCACTCAGGATATTCCATGCCTAATTGAGGTTGGCTTAAAACCAGCCATACTTTTTGATACTGAATTAGGCGCAAGAATTGCCGGTTGTGAGCGAGTTGGTTTAGGTGCCTTAGCAGAGAGCTTATTAGAGCTAACTCTGGCAAAGGAACATTCGGCAGTTGATTGGTCGATCAGGCCACTTCGGCCAGAGTGGATTACCTACGCTGCATTAGATGTTGATATCTTGCTAGATATCCGAGATAAGGTCGAGCACCTACTTAGCGAACAAAAGAAATTAAAATGGGCGCAACAAGATTTTGTATCCATATTAAAGAATTACCAAGATTATGAGTTTAGTGATCTACCAAAACCAGATCGATGGCGCCGCACATCTGGGATGCATAAGGTTAAAGATAGATTAACTATGACCATAGTTCGAGATCTTTGGTTATCGCGCGATGAGTTAGCTCGCAAAATAGATCTAGCACCTGGTCGAGTACTCTCCGATGAAGCAATCGTTGATCTTGCAATTAAGCGACCCGATAACCTTGAAGCAGTAGCAAAGCTAATCGGTTGGCGAACTAGGTTAGAGGCTGCCCCATTTAATGTCTGGCTTAAGATTTTAACCCAATCAATCCAAACCCCACTCGATCAACAACCATTATTAAGAGTTGCATCGCAATCACTGCCGCCAATAAAAATTTGGAAAGAGAAGAATCCATTGGGATATGCCAGATTAACTCATGCCCGTGCGGCGCTGGTGGAGTTATCTAAGACAATTCAAATACCAACTGAAAACTTAGTCACACCTGAACTGATTCGAAAGATCTGTTGGCAGGAGCCACCTGCTTCAAGTAGTGATTATGAGAGTTTTATCCAAAGTGAGTTAACCAAGCTGGGTGCACGAAGTTGGCAAATTGATCAGGTCAGCCCACTAATCGCCCCAGCATTAGGCCAGATTGAGCCGCTAGTAGTTGTTGAGGCATCTGAGCCAGAGGCAGCCCCTGAGGAGTAGCTCGCAATTGTGATGGGAATTACGCAACATTTAAGTTGCGTAATTCGGCTTTTTAGCAATATGCTCAGACCATGCTAAGTACCTTTCTAATCGCATTACGCGAAGGGCTTGAGGCGGCATTGATCGTTGGTATTTTGGTCGCCTACGTTGTTAAAACCGACCGCCGAACTTTATTAACACCAATCTGGACTGGCGTCGGCGTTGCACTAGCGGCCAGCTTTGCATTAGGTGGCTTCCTAACATTTACCTCTGCTGAGTTATCTGATCGCGGTGAACAATTTTTTGCTGGCACTACATCTTTTGTAGCGGTTGCGTTAGTAACCTGGATGGTCTTCTGGATGAAACGTGCTGCTAGAACCTTGCGTGATGAGTTACATGGCAAGGTTGATAGTGCACTTAGCGCTGGCCCATTAGCCCTTGCTACCGCTGCTTTTTTTGCAGTTGCCAGAGAAGGCCTGGAAACTGCTTTATTTGTTTATACAAACTTTAGAACGGTCGCTGCAACCTCTGAGGCTTCAATTGGTTTGGTAGCTGGACTAGCGTTAGCAGTCCTGTTGGGATATTTGATTTATAACCGATCCATTAAATTGAACTTAAGTAAGTTTTTCACAGTTACTGGTGTGGCGTTGATTATCGTTGCCGCTGGAGTGCTCTCCTACGGAGTTCATGAGTACCAAGAGTTAGGTTGGCTACCAGGTGGCAGTGCCTTTGCTTGGGATATCTCATCGGTTATGGCAAAGGATTCCATCGCTGGCACATTGCTTGCCGGCACAATTGGCTTTGATGTGAATACAGCTTGGCTACAACTAATTCTTTGGGCCAGCTACCTTGGCCTTGTTTTACGCTTTTATACCCAGCCAGCCCGCGTAAAAGTTACCGCTGGAGTTAAGTAACCCACTACCCAATTTCGCTACTGGCGAGTAACCTAATCTAATAGGCACGCAGTAGCTAGGAGTCGGTAATGAGCAAAAACGCTTCAGCAAAAACCAATGTGGTTTTAGTAGATGCAGTTAGAACGCCATTTGGAAAAGCTGGTTCTCTATACGCCGAAACTCGAGCCGATGACATTATGGTCCGTTGTATTCGCGGATTACTTGAGCGAAATCCAAATCTACCCTTAGATCAAATTGATGATGTAGCGATCGCTGCTGCTACGCAAACTGGTGATCAAGGTATGAATATAGGTCGGTCAGTTTCAATTTTAGCTGGCATTCCAAAATCAGTTCCTGGTTACTCAATTGACCGATGGTGCGCCGGCGCTTTGACTGCAGTAACAACAATTGCTGGCGGAATAAATATGGGCGCTTATGATTTAGCAATTGCAGGTGGTGTTGAGCATATGGGTCACCATCCAATGGGTGATGGTATGGATCCAAACCCTAGATATCTGGCCGAAAGAATTGTTGATACCGATGCACTGCAAATGGGAGCAACTGCCGAAAGATTGCATGACAAATTTCCTCATCTAACAAAAGAACGTGCTGATAGATATGCATTAGCATCGCAACAAAAAACTGCGGCTGCTTATGCAGCAAATAAAATTCAACCAGATCTAATTCCAGTTGCTACTAGAACTGCAGAGCTTGGTTGGGGCGTTGCAACTGTTGATGAACCACCTAGACCGCAAACAACTCTTGAAGCACTTGGCGCACTTAAAACGCCATTTCGCGCAGCTGGTCGTGTAACCGCTGGTAATGCCGCTGGCTTAAATGACGGTGCAACTGCTGCAATTCTGGCATCTGAAAGTAAGGCAAAAGAATTAAATCTGCCAATTAAAGCAAAGATGGTTTCATTTGCATTTGCCGGTGTTGAACCAGAGATTATGGGATATGGCCCAGTACCTAGCACTATCAAAGCGCTTAAAAAAGCCGGACTTGATATAACGGATATCGGTCTATTTGAAGTAAATGAAGCATTTGCAATTCAAGTACTTTCATTTTTAGACCACTTTGGAATTGCCGATGATGATAAGCGGGTAAATATTTATGGTGGCGCAATTGCTGTGGGCCACCCACTTGCATCTTCTGGAGTTCGTTTAATTCTTAATCTAGCAAATGGTTTTAAAGATCATCCAGAGGTTAGGTATGGAATTACCACCATGTGTATTGGATTAGGCATGGGTGGCACAATTATTTGGGAGAACCCAAATTTCAAAGGAAGTAATTAATGTCTGAGGTATTAGCCGGCGCTCCAGATGAGGTTGTCACAAATGCAATTCTTCGCATGGTCTCACTTGCCCCTTTTGGTCATACCGGTGATTTAGCGGTAATAACTTTAGATAATGGCGCCGACCATAATCGACCAAATACATTTGGTCCAGCATCACTTAACGCTCTCGCTTCGGCTATTGATCAAGCGCAAAAATCTGACGCAGTTGCAATTGCAGTAACTGGTAAGCCATTTATTTTTGCAGCCGGAGCTGACCTTTCTGGAGTTGGCGCGGTAAAAGATAAATCAGTTGCCACAGCATTTGGTGATTTAGGACATGAGGTATTTCTAAAATTACATGAGAGCAAAAAACCAACATTTGCTTTTATTAATGGTTTAGCTCTCGGCGGTGGACTTGAGGTTGGACTTAACTGTCACTACCGAACACTTGCCTCAACCGCTTTCACTGGCCTACCAGAGTGCTTCCTCGGTTTAGTTCCAGGTTGGGGTGGGGCAACCTTGCTACCAAAGTTAATTGGTCCAGAAAATGCGGTACAGGTAATTATTTTAAATGCCTTAAATAACAACACCATGATGAAGGCTAAGGACGCAATCACCCTTGGCGTAGTGGATGCTGTTTATGAGCCAGCAGATTTTCTTGAACACTCAGTTAAATTTGCAGCAGAGATTTTAAGTGGAAAGAAGAAGATTGATCGAAAAGATTTTAGTAAAGATAGCGCAGGCTTTGAAAAAGCTATTGCAACGGGAAAAGCAGCAATTGCTAAAAAATATAGTGGCGCACAAATTCCATCTCCGTTGGCAGCGCTTGAATTAATTAAAGCTGCTCAAACAAATACCGTTAGAGACGGTTTTGCGCAGGAGACCAAAGTGCTTGCTGATTTGGTAATGAGTGATGGATTGCGCGCCTCTTTGTACTCATTTAATCTAATTCAAAAAAAGCGTAAAAAGGTTGAGGGTGCTCCTAAGCCAGCACTTGCTCGCAAGGTCACAAAGGTTGGCGTGGTCGGGGCTGGACTAATGGCATCTCAACTAGCGCTATTAATGCTGCGAAATCTTAAAGTGCCAGTAGTAATTACCGATCTAGATCAAGAGCGGGTTGATAAAGGACTTGCCTGGATTAAAAATGAGATTCAAAAATTAGTTGAGAAAAAGCGATTAAGTCCAGAGGCTGCTAGCAGATTACTTAGCAATGTCTCCGGTTCAATTGACCAAAAGGTTTTTGCTAATGCTGATTTTGTAATTGAAGCAATCTTTGAAGAGTTATCTCTAAAGCAAAAGTTGTTCAAGGATCTGGAGGCAATCATTACACCTGAGTGCATTCTGGCTACCAATACCTCATCATTATCGGTTGAGGCAATGAGTGAAGGACTGAAAAATCCAGAGCGAGTTGTTGGGTTTCACTTCTTTAATCCAGTAGCAATCATGCCATTACTTGAGGTGGCCCGAACTACTAAAACTGATGATGCAACCGTTGCAACTGCAATCAACATCGGTAAAGATTTAAAGAAAACTATGGTTATTGTTAAAGATGCGCC
>CAFBMP010000010.1_pt1 | contig 20275 bp, 18 predicted proteins | sample 7268981 | NCBI WGS metagenome assembly CAFBMP01 (sample SAMEA6814069, study PRJEB35770) | freshwater metagenome | biome: Freshwater; feature: Freshwater reservoir; material: water | place: Czech Republic | collected 2017-05-23 | depth 30m m | reverse complement strand
GGTAACCAACTAAACCAATATCGGCGACGCTTTTTAACTCTAGAAATAATGTACGGATCTCACCTGGCTCACCTAAAAGTGCAAAGCCTGGTGCGCGACGTTTTGAGTTAGCAAGACCAGCATTTCCAAGTCCGCCCTTACCACCTTGGGCTGCCATAAATCTGGTACCAAAACCAACTAGATCTGCAATTACAGTTCCATTTACATCTTTAACAACTGTTCCATTTGGAACTGAGAGAATTAAATCCTTGCCTTCTGCACCATTATTAAAATCACCAGCACCTTTTTTGCCATCAGTTGATTTGCGATGAGGTGAGTGATGGAAATCTAAAAGTGTGGTCGCATCTGGATCTACCACTAAAACAATATCTCCGCCTCGGCCACCGTTTCCGCCATCTGGGCCACCTAGGGGTTTAAATTTTTCACGGTGCACAGATACACAACCATCTCCACCCTTACCAGCATCTGCGTGCAGAGTTACACGGTCAACAAAGCTTGCCATGTGAACTCCTTTCGCTAATTACCAATCAAATAAAAATGGGCCCGCAGTTAGCGGACCCATAATTAAATTTCCGCTGGGATTAAGAAACCGGAACGATGTTTACTACTCGACGACCGCGAGCGCGACCAAATTCAACTGATCCACCCTCTAGAGCAAATAATGTGTCATCTTTTCCTATTCCAACATTTTTTCCTGGGTGGAAGTAGGTGCCACGTTGGCGAACCAAAATCTCCCCACCTTTTACTACCTGACCAGCAAAGCGTTTGATACCAAGGTATTGAGGATTTGAGTCGCGACCATTTCGCGTGGATGAAACACCCTTTTTACTTGCCATCTTCTTTCACCTGCCTTAGATAGTAGTTACTTGTTAATTCCAGTTATTTTTACACGAGTAAGTTGAGAACGAAATCCTTGGCGACGACGATATCCAGTCTTATTTTTGTAACGAAGGATTGCAATCTTTGGACCCTTTTGCTCTGCTAATACCTCACCAGTTACTTTCACTGCAGCTAGTGCTTTTGGATCAGCGGTGACATCAGCGCCATCTACCAATAGAACTGCTGGGAAAGTTACTGAAGCGCCAACGGCAGCATCTAAGCGATCAACCACAAGAGTTTCACCAACTGAAACTTTCTCTTGTCGTCCGCCTGCTTTAACAATCGCGTACACCGTGTGCTCCTTCTAGTTATTAGCCTAAATCTTAAATTTCAACTTATGGATCTGGCTAGGTGGATAAGGGTAGAGATCGATCTGATTTGGGTCAAATGCAGCGATTACTTGAGGGATTAATTGGTAGAAATAACCCCAGTACTGACTGCTCGCCTGCCCTTTCGGCGGCCAGTAGTTGCACTTGGAATCTCCTCGACCTTTTGATCACTTTGATTATCATCTGAGTTAGATGTTTCTTCAATATCTGAATCCTCATCTGCATCATCATTTTCATCATCTGCATCATCACTATTTGCTTTGCTTGTCTTGGCAAAACGCTGCTCCATATCCTTTTCAAGTGCAACCTTCTTAACTGGCTCACTATGAATATGAATTCCACGCCCGCCGCAACTTTCACAGGTGGTAGAGAATGCCTCAATTAATCCTTGACCAACACGTTTACGTGTCATTTGTACTAAACCAAGTGAGGTGACCTCAGCAACCTGATGCTTTGTGCGATCTCTGCCTAAGCACTCCACTAATCTGCGAAGTACTAACTCACGGTTTGATTCCAACGTCATATCGATAAAGTCGATCACAATAATTCCGCCCATATCCCGAAGGCGTAGCTGGCGAGCAATCTCTTCTGCCGCTTCTAGGTTATTTTTAGTAACCGTCTCTTCAAGATTTCCGCCCTTACCAATAAATTTACCGGTGTTAACATCGATAACAATCATTGCCTCGGTGCGATCAATAACAAGTGAGCCACCAGATGGTAGGTAAACCTTACGATCAAATGCTTTTGCAAGTTGCTCTTCGACTCTGTTTTCAGCAAATAGATCTCGGTTTGAACTCCACTTTTCAATCTTGCTTGCAAGCTCTGGTGCGATATGGCCAATATAATTTTGAATATCATCCCAAGCTTGATCACCCTGCACCAGCATCTTGTTGAAATCCTCATTAAAGATATCTCTAATTACTCGAACAGTTAGATCTGGCTCACCATATAAAAGTGAGGGAGCAGATGTTGATGAATCATTTGCCTTCTTCTCAATATCCTCCCATTGCGCCTTAAGACGAGAGACATCTCTTTCTAGCTCTGCCTCTGGGGCACCCTCTGCTGCAGTTCTAATAATTACGCCAGCTTGATCTGGGATTAAATTCTTAAGAATAGATTTCAATCGATTACGTTCAGTATCTGGCAATCTGCGAGAGATTCCACTCATGCCACCTGCTGGTACATAGACTAAGTAGCGACCAGGAAGAGATATCTGGCTAGTTAATCTGGCACCCTTTTGGCCAATTGGATCTTTAGTCACCTGAACTAATACTGATTGACCACTCTTTAATACATGTTCAATTTTGCGTGGTTGAGTATCAGATAGGCCATGGGCATCCCAATTAACCTCACCGGCGTATAGAACAGCATTTCGACCCTTACCAATATCTACGAAAGCTGCCTCCATAGATGGCAGTACGTTTTGTACCTTACCTAAGTAGACGTTTCCAACATAAGAGATATTGCTATTTCTATTTACATAATGCTCAACCATTACCTCATCTTCAATTATTGCAATTTGAGTACGATCGGCAATTTGGCGAACTAACATGGTTCTATCCACCGCTTCACGGCGTGCTAAGAACTCTGACTCAGTAATTACCGTGCCGCGTTTGCGGGTGAAATCACGACGCTCACGTCGCTCACCACGATCATTTCGATCAAATTTATTACGATCTCGGCGATTAAAATTACGACTCTCACTCCTTGGCTCTCTAACTCGAGCCTCTCTTACTTTAACTACAGTCAGTACGCCATCCTCTTCAATACTCTCTCCCGGTGTTACACCTTCACCGCGTGCTCTGCGACGGCGACGGCGCTTATGAGTTACACCCTCACCAGATTCACTCTCATCAACAGCTGTTGTTGAGCTATCTTCATCGCCCTCTGAAATCTCTTTACCATTGCGGCGTCTTCCTCTTCCGCCCCGACGGCGACGACGACGAAACTCTTCACTCTCACCCTCACTACTTTTTGTCTCAGCAGCTACTTCGCTGGCCGCATTCTTTGCCGGTTTAGTAGTTTTTGTGGCCTTAGTTTCAGGGGCAGCTTGGAATAGTGGAACAGGAATTGATCCTGCTTTTTTACTTGGTTTTTTTTCATCTCCTGCTACCGCTTTTTTGGCAGCGCGCTTACGTGGTGCTTTAGGCTCATCGGCCATATAAATCAAATCCTTTTCAAAATTTAACTACTGCAGTTTTGCAGTATCTCTTTCAATACTTTTTTAATTAATTCCAATTAATTATGCTAAAAATATCGACGCAGTCGCGGCGGAGGCTCTTTATCCTCGCGCTGATTGCGTGGGATAAGTATCGCAGATACTTCTTGATCCGCCAACTGAGCGCAATTTAAGCGTGTTAACGGCTACGAGAGTGGACGTTTTGTAACAGACCTACCCCGATTAAATTGGCAAACATTGATGATCCACCATATGAAAGAAATGGCAGTGGCACACCAGTCATCGGCATAAGTCCCATTGCCATTCCGATATTTTCAAATGATTGAAAAATAAACCAGGCAATTACGCCAATACTGACTAGCTTGCCAAAGAGATCACTACTTCGCCGGCAGATTGTGAATGCTCTAATAAAAAATAGTAGGTATAAAAATAAGATAACTGAGCAGCCAAGAAAACCAAGCTCCTCACCAGCAACGGTGAAAATAAAGTCAGTTTGTTGCTCCGGTACAAATCGACCATTTGTTTGTGGTCCATTAAATAAACCTTTGCCAAAAAAACCACCAGAGCCAATAGTGATTCTAGATTGGCGCAGTTGATAACCAGTTGCCTGCGGATCAGAGGTTGGATCAACAAAAGATTGCAAGCGAGCTACCTGATAATCAGATACCGCTCCGGTTTGAACCGCAGTAAAACCACCAATGCCGGCAAGTAGTAACAAACCGATAACCCAAATTGGCTTAGCACCTGACACACCAATCATGGCAACAATTGCTGCGGAGATTATTAAAACTGTTCCTAAATCGGGCTGAGCAACAATTAATAAAACTGGTACAGCTGAAATCAGCAACGCCTTTAAAACATCTAGATCTGTTGGATCCTCATGGGTTTGATCGCGATCTGAGAGGATCATCGCTATTCCAATAATTATTGCAATCTTTGCTAGCTCAGCAGGTTGTAATTGAAAACCTCCAGGAAGAGAAATCCATGCTTTTGAGCTGTTAACCTCTGTGCCAAGACCTGGAATTAACACAATAATCAATCCAACAACTGCAACTGCCCAGACAATTGGTGTGTAAGCGCGTAATAATCGGTAGTCAACTAAGGTGGTGCCGTAAGCAAGTAAGGCACCTATTAAGATATTTAATACATGTCGCTTTAGGTAATACTCTGGATCTAGATTATTTGATTTAAACCACTCCCTAGTTGCGGCATAAACTAATAAAGTACCAATTACTAATAATCCACCAACTGCAAAATTGAGCGTCTTATCAAAGCGGGCAAAGGCTGAGTTATTACTGCTTCGATACTTAAATGTGCTACTCACTTAAGCTTTACCCCGCTGACTTTGATTCCAGTTAAATCAACCTTATTAGCTACCTTTTTCAAATCTACCTTAGCAATATTACTTGGAACACCAGTTGGAAATATAGCTTTATCTGGATTTACTCTATTACCGCTAACGCCAAACAAGGTTGCATAAATATCTCTAACACCAACACCAGATGCTGAAGCACCAAATCCACCTTGGCTAACCATCATTACTACCGCATATTTTGGATCCTCAGTTGGTCCATAGGATGCAAACCAAGATGTGTCATCTTTAGCGCTGCCATTTGGATTCTTACCAAATACCTGTGCTGTTCCAGTCTTGCCACTTATTGCAACTGGAAAACCGGAAAATACAGATGCCGCAGTTCCACGAGTTACTACCATATGAAGTGCGCGGTGTAAGAAATCCCAGGTACTTTGCTCAACCTTTACCGTATCTGCTATCACCGGCTTAAACTCTTTAATTACCTTTCCGTCAACATCAACAATTGCTCTGGCAACTTGAGGTTGATAGTAGGTGCCATTATTGGCAATTGCCGAATAAATCTGTGCAAGTCTAAGTGGGGTAACTAACGTATCTCCTTGGCCAATTGAAAAGTTGACCGCATCACCAGCTCTTACCTTATTTCCATCAATACAGTTTTCTCTAGCTATCTCAATTAAATACGGAGTTAGATCCTGCTTCTTGGCTCGCTCTTTATAATTACAGTAAAAATCCTTGTTTTGTTCATACCAGCTTTGTTTCCATTGTCGATTTGGTAGTCGTCCACTTAACTCACTTGGTAGATCAATTCCAGTAGCTTTACCAACACCAAATGCTTTTGCAGCGTTAAAAAAGTAATCATTTGGGTTTGATTTTGGCTTAAGCCCGCCATCTCGAACCCACTCATCATATGAAATCTGATACCAAAGTGAATCACATGAGATTGCAATGCCAACATCTAGCTTTAATCTGCCCGCTGCAACACTGTCAAAGTTTTTAAATGTTCTATTTCCAATTGCAACCTCAGCAGGGCAGTTATATGAGGCATCTAATGAGTAGCCAGCAGCAGCAGCTGCCACGACTGATACTGATTTAAAGGTAGAAGCTGGTGCAAATAAACCTTGTAGTGGCCTAGATAAAGCTGGCACACCTTTCTTCTCGCTAAATAAATCTTCCGCCTGTTTAACAGTCAAACCTCTTTGCCAGATTGCTGGGTCATATGTTGGATAGGAGGCCATAGCCAGTACTCGACCAGTACTAATTTCAAGAACAACTGCAGCACCAGAGTCACCCCTATAGCCAGAGGCACGAGCACGTTTTACCGCTCCCTCAAGTGCTTTTTCAACACCAGCTTGTAATTTAGAATCAATATTTGTAATTAGATTATCGCCAGCAATAGCTTTTATATTTCTAGATTGTTTAGTAACTACCTCTTTGCGATTTACCAACACTGTTCTAACTCCTGGTATGCCACGTAAGTATTGGTTGTACTGCGTTTCAAGCCCAGTCTTTCCAACAACCTCATTTCGGTAGTAATTCACGTTTTGGTTTTTAAGATCCTCATCAGTTACAGAACCAACATAACCAAGGACGTGAGCCACATTCTCACCAGCAAGTGAGGGGTAACTTCTAATCGGAACAGATTGAACATCAATACCTGGATAGAGATCAGAATTTTCCATAATTTTAAGAGCTAGATCTTGTGATGCCCCGCCAACTAATGGAATTGGTTGATATCTAGTTCCATTCCAACACCCTGCTCGATTATCTTTTGGTAGCTCACCACATAATCTCGTCCGTTGATAAACATCTGAATACTCAAGACTAAATAATGATGCAACCCGAGCAAGAACAGAGACACCCTTATCACTTTGCTTATCCAGCGTGCTTCGGTCAATTGATACGACAAGTCCTGGTAAATCAACCACCATTGGTGTGCCGTTTATATCGGTTATTGCACCGCGAATTGCCGGTGTAACCACATCTCTGCTTTGAATACTAATTGCCGCATCTTGATATTTACCGCTATCTAATACCTGTAGGTAAAGCAACCTACCAAAGAGAGCAAATAACAATGAAAAAACTAAGGTCTGAAAAATAATTAGATTAATTCTTGCCCTAAGACTCATACTCGTTCTCGATTAGTAAGCAGCAACTTTCTTATCTTTAAAGTGATTGGAATAAAAATAGGTACGATCAAAAATGTCCAAAATGAATTAGTAAAAATTAGGGTTAGATTGCGCAATACTCCGCCATTATTTTGACCTAGTAAAACTCCAATGACTAAAAAGGTAATCATTGAGACTGCAGCACCAAAACTTATTAAGGAGATAAAAGCAATTGGTCGATCATTAAAATCTCCAACAGTTTCTCGATTTACTGAGAAAAGATAACCAATAAATGTCATGGCTAATGCCCATTGACCAAAGGGTGATTGAGCAGCGGGTGAAAGATCTAATATTAAGCCGCCAATAAACCCAAATACTAGTGATCCGGTTCTATCCTCTAGTGATAAAACAATCATTAGTACTGCGATATAAAGTGAGAATCCACCTAATGGAAAGTTAATTCTTGCTATTACTGATTCTTGAATAAGAAATGTTAAAAGCAAAAAAAGTGAGGTGTTAATAACACGAATCTGACTCATAGCTACCTACTTGGAGTAGGTGTAGGTGAAGGTGTTATATAAACAGTTGCTGTTGGTCTTGGTTTTGGTACAAGTGAATCTCGAGGATCCCCATTTGGTGGAGTAATTACCACTGCAACAATACTTAACTTCTCTAAGTTAGTCGATGAAGTAACATCTGCATTTTGAGTAATAGATGAAGCATTGCTTTGCACAGTAGTAACGGTTCCGACTGGTACACCTGGTACAAATGGCCGCCCACCTTGGCTACCTCGTGCAACTAAAGTATCGCCAACCTTTATCTCACCAGTTGCATCAAGTAATTGCAATAAATATGTTGAGCCGCCTTGCCCAGAAACCACACCGATGCTCTGCGTGCCTGCGATTCGAACACCTATTTTAAAGGTCGGATCACTCATTAACAAAACGATTGAACTATTGCTACCGACAGATTTAATAACTCCAACTAGTCCACTTTCAGAGATGACTGTCATATTTCTACTAATACCATCACTACTGCCAACATCAATAGTTAAAGTTTCCTTAAAGCTTTCTGTTGAGCCACGATTAATTACTCGCGCAGAGACCACTTTATAGCCACCGCGACCAGCTAAATCTAAAACATTCTTTAATTGATTAAGTTGACCGACTGTATCCTCATCAATTATTTGCTTTGCTTTTAACTCATCTACTTGCTTACTAAGTTCGGCAATCTTCTTTTTTGATTGCCCAAAATTTCTAACATCACTAGCCAAATTTCCGATTGGTGAGAGCAGCTTTGAAAATAAATTTTCAACTGGTGAAATGACTGTTGAAACACCGCTTCTAATGCTGCCAGCTAAATTAACGCCCCGAAGATCTAAAGTGATTAAAAAGAGCGAGGAGACTAGTAAAAGGACTAGTAATAGCCGCGACCTATTACCGCCGCCCCTAGCCACAAATAAACTCCCTTACAAATTAACGACGAGGTTCAGAGATTAAAACCTTCTCCAAGGCTTCAAACTCTTCAATACATTTTCCGGATCCTTCAGCAACTGCCTGCAAAGGTCGCTCTGAAATATGAATTGGCATTCCAGTTTCATGGCGCAATCTCTCATCTAGGCCACGAAGCAATGCTCCGCCACCAGTTAATACAATTCCTCGGTCCATAAGATCACTTGCTAGCTCAGGTGGAGTCTTGTCCAATGTATTTTTAACCGCATTAACAATTGCAGTCACCGGCTCCTCGAGCGCTTTTCTAATATCTGCTGAGGTAACCAGAATTGTCTTTGGTAATCCTGTGGCAAGATCTCGACCACGAATTTCAGCATCGGGCTCACCTGGAAGTGGGAATGCTGAACCAATTGCCATTTTAATCTCTTCAGCTGTTCGCTCACCAAGTAGTAATGAGTACTCACGCTTAACCCAGTTAATAATTGATTGATCTAACTCATCTCCACCAACACGAATTGAAAGTGCTGCCACAATTCCACCAAGTGAAATAACAGCAACCTCGGTTGTTCCGCCACCAATATCAACCACCATATTTCCAGTTGGTTCATGGATTGGCAGATCAGCACCAATTGCAGCTGCCATTGGCTCCTCAATTATGTAAACCTTGCGAGCGCCAGCCGCGTAACCAGCATCTTTAACCGCGCGCTGTTCAACACCAGTGATTCCAGATGGTACGCAGACAACAATTCTTGGCTTTGCTAAGTAGCGGCGTTTGTGCACCTTTTGAATAAAGTATTTAAGCATTCGCTCTGTGGTATCAAAATCTGCAATCACTCCATCTTTAAGCGGCCTAATTGCCACAATATTTCCAGGAGTTCTTCCAATCATTCGCTTTGCCTCAAGTCCAACGGCGAGAATTGCGCCAGTATCTTGGTTTACCGCAACTACAGAGGGTTCATTTAGCACAATGCCACGACCGCGCACATAAACTAAAGTGTTAGCTGTTCCTAGATCTACCGCCATATCGCGGCCAATCCAAGACATCCGATTTGATCCTTTAGCCATTTGCGCTTCTCCCTCTAACTTGTACTTGGTTAATTTCCGAAAAAAATCTTTATCTCACGAGCTGCAGACTCTGGTGAATCTGATCCGTGCACAATATTTTGTACAACTTTTGTTCCCATATCTCTTGCTAAATCTCCTCGAATAGTTCCAGCTTCGGCAACTGTTGGATCGGTTGCTCCTGCCATTTTTCTAAACCCTTCGATAACTCGCTCGCCCTGTGCCACCATCGCCACAATTGGACCTGATGCCATGAACTCCATCAGCGGTTCATAAAAAGGTTTTCCTTCATGCTCGGCATAATGCTTTGCAAGAAGAGATCGATCAGCAGTTAACATTTTTAAATTGGTAACTTTGTAACCTTTACGTTCAATGCGTGCAATAACTTCGCCAACTAAACCGCGCTTTACGCCATCTGGTTTAACCAAAATTAAAGTTTGCTCTGAACTCACTTTCTTATTCTACGCACCTTTGGCTCAGGCTGAAAATTATGGCTGATTTGACCCCTTCTTATCCCGCTGCTCGATAAGTCTCGCCTTTATTGCCTCACCCTTTCGACCAAGCACAATCGCTGCAATCCAAAGTCCAGCAAAAAGTGCTCCCATGTAATACATCTGTGAGACTACATATCCATATCCAATTAAAGATATTTGCAGAATACTTCCCAGCAAATACCCACCCTTTCGCTTTAAAACACCAGCATTAAGAATTAAGGCAATAGCAAGAGCTCCACCGATAGCTATTTGAATTGCACTTGCCTCATCTTTAGCAATTAAAAGTGCAAAGCCCATCAAAATTGACTCCATACTTAAAACTGCCGCTGCTAAAACTCTCATTTGCGCTCACTAGCCAATCTCTCTAAATATGTTTTAGCACCTCCAGCAGTTACCACCGAGCCGGTAACTAGGACGGCGCTGATGCCATCACTTACCTGATTTGAAAGGGTTACTTTTTCAATAGCATAGGTGATCGCTGCATCTAGATCAGAGATGATTTCGATTTGCTCTGGTTTAAAGTAATCACCTGCAATCTTTGCTAATTGATCAGCGCTCATTGATCTATCAGATTTATTAGAGGTAGCAATCAAATAATCAACGCTACTTGCTAACTCCTTTAGTATTCCTGCCACATCCTTATCAGCTAAAACCGCTACCACTGCAATTACCATCTCAAAATCAAACTCAGTATTAATGGTTTTTGTAATTGCCACCGCTCCATGTGGGTTATGGGCAGCATCAATTATCACAGTTGGATCTTTATAAACAATCTCACACCTGCCAGGTGATTTAACTTTGCTAAATGCCTGCCGCACTAACTCTTCATCTAATTTAACTCCAGCAAAAGCTTCAACAGTTGCTAATGCAACCGACGCATTATTGCCTTGATGATCACCGTAAAGGGGTAGGTAAATATCATCTACATCACCATAAATACCATGTAGTGAAATCATCTGGCCACCAACTGCTAATGATCGTTTTTTCACCGAAAACTCAACGCCTTCGCGAAATGGAATGGCAGCAACTTTTGCCACCTGCGCCATTAGCACCTTTGCAACCTCACTTGTTTGCGCAGCTAAAACAACATTAGATTCTGGTTTAAATATGCCAGCTTTAGTTTGTGCAATCTGAGTTAAAGTATTTCCCAAGTAATCCATATGATCAAAACCAATTGGTGTCATAGTTGAGACCAGCGAAGAGAGAACATTTGTAGCATCCCACTGCCCGCCCATTCCTGCCTCAATTACTGCAACATCAACTGGATACTCAGCAAATGCCACAAAGGCCATTGCAGTTAGCGCTTCAAAGTAAGAGATTGGGTGCAGCTGCCGGGAATCAATTAGATCTAAATAGAGGGCAATATCATCATAAGTTGTGATCATTTGCTCAGCGGAGATAGGTGAACCTTTAATGCTTATCCGCTCGGTAAAAGATTGCAAATGTGGTGAGGTATAACGCCCAACTCGGTAACCAAGTTCGGTAAGTAATTGATCAACCATTCGCGCCGTTGTGGTCTTGCCATTTGTGCCGGCGATATGAATTGTTGGGTAGGAAAGTTGTGGTGAGCCAAGGGCGTCGGTTAATGCAATTATTCGATCAAGTGATGGCTCAATTTTACTCTCTGGCCAGCGTTTATTTAATTCAATCTCAATAGCATCTAATCTGGCTTGGGCTTTCTGATTGCTCATTTACTTTGGCAGTTTTTCAAGAAGAGCAGTAAGTCGTGCTATGTCCTCAGTTGTTTGCGCAAGTCTTTGCCGAATCTCAGTGACAACCTCCATTGGAGCTTTTGCCATAAATCCTTCATTATCTAATTTAATTTTTGCAGTATCACGATCCTTTTGCGCTGTCTGCAAATCTTTACTTAGTCGGGCTCGCTCAGCAACTAAATCGATCGCACCAGTTAGATCAAACTCAATTACTACCTGCCCAACCTGAGTCTTGGCGGTGAAGTTTCCAGATGATGATTCACACTTAACAATGTGGCGAAGTGAGCCTTCGTAATCGCTTAGTCCTACCTTATCTAAGCCAGAAAACTTTGCGGCAACCTTAGCGGTGGTTTTAATCCCCTGATCATTTCTAAACCGGCGGATCTCAGTAACTATCTCCTGCATCTTGCCTACTAGCTCAACTGCAGATTGATCTTGCGCAGATAGATCAGATTTTGGCCACTGCGTAATCATTAATGATTCACCACCAGTTAATGTGCACCAAAGCTCCTCAGTTATAAATGGCATTACCGGATGCATTAGGCGAAGTAGTTGATCTAATACCTCACCTAGCACTCGTTGACTATTTGCGGCATTACTACCAGCAAATGTTGCTTTCGAAAGCTCTAAATACCAATCACATAGATCATCCCAAGCAAAGTGGTAAATTAATTCGCACGCTTTAGCAAACTCAAACTTTTCAAATAATTCATCCGCAGCAGCAATAGTTTGATCAGCTCTGGTCAAAATCCAATTATCTATCGCATTTAACTCTGATCGACTTGGTAACTGCCCCTTAATAGTTGCGCCATTAATCATCGCAAATCTAGTCGCATTCCATAACTTGGTAGCAAAATTTCTAGACCCAGCAATCCAATCCTCAGCTAGCGCTTGATCAGTTCCAGGATTTGCTCCTCTTGCTAATGTAAAGCGCAGGGCATCAGAGCCATACTTATCCATAAACTCAATTGGATCAACGGTATTTCCACGGCTCTTACTCATCTTCTTGCCAAATTGATCTCTAACTAATCCATGCAGCGCAATTACATCAAATGGTTGTTTGCCATCCATAGCGAATAAGCCCATCATCATCATTCTGGCAACCCAGAAAAATAAAATGTCATAGCCAGTGACTAATACTGAGGTTGGATAAAACTTTTTTAAATCATCACTTTCGTCTGGCCAACCTAAGGTTGAAAACGGCCATAGCGCAGATGAAAACCAGGTATCTAATACATCCGGATCTTGGGTGTAACCAGCTGGTGGTTTTTCATCCGGGCCGCAAACAACTACCTCATCATTTGGTCCATAGAAAACTGGAATGCGGTGGCCCCACCAAAGTTGGCGAGAGATACACCAATCATGCATGTTGTCTACCCACTCAAAATATCTTGGCGACATCTCCTCTGGTTCTATCTTTACCCGTCCATCACGAACAGCATCTGCTGCAGCTTTTGCAAGGGGTGCAACCTTTACAAACCATTGCTTTGAAAGACGTGGTTCAACTGTGGTGTCACATCTTTGGCAATGTCCAACTGCATGAACATAAGGCCGCTTCTCGCCAACAACTCTGCCTAATTTTCTAAGCTCATCCACAACTGCTTTTCTGGCATCAAATCTATCCATGCCATCAAACTTTGTGCCGGTGCCATCCATCACGCCATGTTCATTCATAATAATTACTAACTCAACCCCGTGGCGCATGCCCATCTCAAAATCATTTGGATCATGGGCAGCGGTTACTTTAACCGCACCGGTTCCAAAATCAGGATCTACTAACTCATCGGCAATAATTGGAATCATTCGATCAACAAGTGGAAGTAATACTTTCTTGCCAACTAGGTGCTTATAACGCTCATCATTTGGGTTAACAGCAACCGCGCCATCACCTAACATGGTCTCAGCTCTAGTAGTTGCGATAGTTATATTCACATCATCATCACCATACTTAATAGAGACAAACTCACCAGAGTCATCCTTATGCTCAACCTCAATATCAGAGAGCGCCGTTAAACATCTTGGGCACCAGTTAATAATCCGCTCGGCCCGATAAATTAAATCCTGATCATATAATCGCTTAAATATTGTTAAAACTGCTTTACTTAAATTAGCATCCATTGTGAATGCTTCACGATCCCAATCAACAGAATCACCTAAGCGCTTCATCTGATCTAAGATCGCACCCCCAGATTCTGCCTTCCACTGCCAAACCTTTTCAACAAAAGCTTCCCGTCCTAAATCATGACGAGATTTTCCTTCGGCAGCTAATTGTTTTTCAACTACATTTTGAGTTGCAATACCAGCGTGATCCATTCCTGGGAGCCACAGTGCTTCATAGCCTTTCATTCGCTTCATTCGCGTTAGTAAATCTTGAATTGTGTGATCAAGTGCGTGACCAATATGAAGTGAACCAGTCACATTTGGTGGTGGAATAACTATGGTAAATGGCGGTTTCTTAGATTTGCTATCAGCTTTAAAGTAACCAGCATCTTGCCACTTCTTATATAACGGTGCCTCAATTTCGGCAGGAGAAAATGTGGCTGCTAACTCTTTCTTATTATCGCCACTCATAAGGGTTGATCTTAGGCGCTTTTTTCCTCAGAACTCTTTTCACCCTTTACCGCACGCTTTGGTCCGCCGGCGGTGCGTGGCACATAAGTTGGTACTTCCTCTTTTCTAACAACAGCAGGTGTAATAACAACCTTTTCAATATCTTTGCGGCTCGGTACTTCATACATCACAGATAACAGCGTCTCCTCCATGATTGCGCGTAGCCCTCTAGCACCAGTGCCGCGCTTGATCGCAAGATCTGCCACGACCTCAAGGGCTTCATTACTAAACTCAAGTTCAACCTCATCTAAATCAAATAATTTTTGATACTGCTTAACTAATGCATTTTTTGGCTCAGTTAGGATCTGCATTAACGCCTTTTGATCCAAGCTTTCAACGCTTGTCATAATTGGTAATCGGCCGATGAACTCAGGAATCATGCCAAACTTAAGCAGATCCTCTGGCATAGCATCGCCAAATATATCGGTCTTAACTATGTCATCACTTGTTTGTAGCTTGGCATTAAAGCCAACGCCAGCCTTTCCTTTACGGCTTTCAATAATCTTTTCTAATCCAGAAAAAGCACCGCCCACAATAAATAAAATATTTGTAGTATCAATTTGTAAGAACTCTTGGTGTGGATGTTTGCGTCCACCTTGTGGCGGTACAGATGCGGTAGTTCCCTCTAATATTTTAAGAAGTGCCTGCTGCACACCCTCACCAGATACATCTCTAGTAATAGATGGGTTCTCAGCCTTTCTTGCCACCTTATCAATCTCATCAATATAGATAATGCCGGTCTCAGCCTTTTTAACATCAAAGTCAGCAGCTTGAATAAGTTTTAATAAAATATTTTCAACATCCTCGCCAACATAACCAGCCTCAGTTAATGCTGTAGCATCTGCAATTGCAAATGGCACATTTAGCATTCTGGCTAATGTTTGAGCAAGTAAAGTCTTGCCGCAACCAGTAGGTCCTAAAATTAAAATATTACTCTTTGATAATTCCACCGCATCATCACGTTTGCTATCACCTGATTGCACCCGCTTGTAATGGTTATAAACAGCAACTGATAAGGATTTCTTAGCTTGATCCTGCCCAATTACATACTGATCTAAGAATTCAAATATCTCTTGAGGTTTTGGTAGTTCAGCAAGTCCAAGTGAGCTAGTTTCATTTAGCTCATCAATAATGATCTCATTACACAGATCAATACACTCATCACAAATATAAACGCCAGGGCCGGCAATTAACTTCTTAACCTGCTTTTGAGTTTTGCCGCAGAAGGAACACTTAAGTAGGTCACCACTTTCACCAATACGTGTGCTCACCTGTTACCGCTCCTGTTCATTAGGGAAGTGAGATAAGGGTAGAGCGGAGTGCGTAGCTAGTGAGTGCAAATAAGGCTTAAATCTGTTCGCTTATAGGCGAAATTATTAACTCTTCGCCTTTGCTTTGCGTGAAGCAAGAACTTGATCGATTAGACCGTACTCGACCGCTTCAGCAGAGGTTAATATCTTGTCGCGCTCAATATCTTTAGCAATATCTACTTGGCTCTTCTTTGAGTGACGAGCAAGCATCTCCTCTAACAATGTTCGCATTCGCAAAATTTCTTTTGCTTGAATCTCAATATCAGATCCTTGTCCGCCACCTTCAGAGTATGGCTGGTGAATTAAAATTCGAGCATGCTCTAAGGCGTAACGTTTTCCAGCAGCCCCGCCAGCTAGAAGTACGGCAGCAGCAGAGGCAGCTTGGCCTAAACAAATTGTCATTACATCTGGGCGAACAAATTGCATAGTGTCATAAATGGCAGTTAGTGCTGTGAAAGATCCACCTGGTGAGTTGATATACATCATGATGTCACGATCTGGATCCATGGACTCTAAGGTAAGTAACTGAGCCATAACATCATTTGCCACGGTGTCATCAATAGCTTGACCTAAAAAGATAATCCGCTCTTCAAATAACTTTGTGTATGGATCTAATCGCTTGTAACCATAACTGGTTCGCTCTTCAATTGTCGGCAGAATGTAACGAGAGGTAATCTCATTTATCTTATTCATATCTGGCTTCATCGTGAGGTTCCTCCGCTTCCAGATACTTGACCAGCTGATTTAACAACATGATCAACAAAACCATACTCTTTTGCTTCAGCAGCGGTAAACCAACGATCACGATCTGAGTCTTCAGTAATTGTCTCCGCCTTTTGGCCAGTGTGAAATGCAATCAACTCAGCCATATTTTTCTTAGTAAAGCTCATTTGCTCTGCCTGAATTTTAATATCTGAGGCAGTTCCACCAATGCCACCAGATGGTTGGTGCATCATGATTCGAGCATGAGGAAGTGCGTATCTTTTTCCAGCTGTTCCTGAACAAAGTAAGAATTGACCCATCGATGCTGCAAGTCCCATTGCCACAGTTGCCACATCATTTTTGATGTATTGCATCGTGTCATAAATTGCCATACCAGCAGAGATTGATCCACCTGGTGAATTTATATAAAGGTAAATATCTTTTTCTGGGTCTTCAGCTGCAAGTAATAACATCTGCGCACAAATTGCATTAGCCATCGAATCTTCAACGACTGAACCTAAGAAGATAATCCGCTCTTTTAGTAGGCGTTGGTAAACCTGATCATCAAGCCCGCCAGCACCAGCTGATGCAGCCCGTGGTGTATTACTTAGCTCCACTGATATCTCCTCATTTGGTTATTAAAAAATACTGTCATGACCTTAACAATCTTTTGCTTAAAATGCTTCCCGGTTTAAGCCTGAGAGTTGTTCGCCTTAAGCGATTATTTACTCTCTTTTTCAACTTGTGGCTGTGGCCGAAGCGCCTCTAAATCAACCTTCTTACCTGATTGATCAACAACCTTTACTCGACCCAAGACAGCTGCCAGCGCCTTAGCCCGTGCAACCTCTGCCACCATGGTGCTGACCTGACCAGCATCTGATACCTCTTTAATAAATTGATCAGGGCTCATGCCGTAACGAGCAGCAGCTCTAACTAAGTACTCAGTTAACTCAGTTTCGTTGACCGCAATCGACTCTGCCTTAACAATTGAATCTAATAAAAACTCTCGGGTGATTGTCGTTCTTACCTCTTCATTAACCTCAGCGCGATGTTTGTCATCTTCTAATCTGCCCTCTTTTTCTAAATGATCATTTACCTCAGCCTCAATAATTTCAGCAGGCAGTGGAATTTCAACTGTTGCAGTTAATTTTTCTACCAGTAAATCTCTGGCTTGCGCTCCCTGTTCCATCTCTTTTAAGCGAGTAAGCCTGGTAGTTAGATCTGCTTTTAACTCAGCTAATGTTTCAAACTCTGATGCTAACTTGGCAAAGGCATCATCTACTGGTGGCAGCTCACGCTCTTTAACCGCCTTAACACTTACCTTAACTGTGCCCTTCTCACCCTCTTTCATTCCAACTAAAGCTGTGTCAAAACTTTTTTCACCCCCGGCATTTAAACCGATAAGTGCCTCATCTAAGCCATCGATCATTGATGCTGAGCCAACCTCATAGGAGAGATCATTTGCTGTTCCACCATCTAACTCCGCGCCATCTTTAGTTGCTACTAAATCAATTGTTACAAAATCACCTTTTGCTACGGTTTTTTCAACTGTAGTTAATGTGCCAAAGCGGGTGCGCAGGGATTGAATCTGCTCATCAACATCTGCCTCGTTAACCTTTACATCATCAACCTTAATTTCAATCTGTGAGAAGTTTGGCAGTTCAATCTCTGGCCGAACATCGACCTCAACGGTAAAGGCAAACTTTTCATTATCTTTTAGCTCAGTGATATCAACATTTGGCCGGCCAATTACTAATACATCATTTTCTTTAGCAGCCTGGGAGTAGAAGGTTGGAAGAGCGGCATTAATCGCCTCATCTAATACTGCGCCCCGGCCCACTCGCTGATCAATCATCGCTGATGGAACTTTGCCTTTACGAAAGCCTGGAATATTAATCTTTTCACTTAAAGTTTTATAAGCGCCATCAATATGTGGTGTGAGCTCATCAAAAGAAACCTCAATTGAAAGCTTTACCCGAGTTGGTGAGAGTTTCTCAACCACGCTTTTCAATTATTTCTCCCTAATAATTATTAACTAAAAATTTTGGTCGGGGCGGAGGGATTCGAACCCACGGTCTCCTGCTCCCAAAGCAGGCGCGCTAGCCACTACGCTACGCCCCGAGGGATGGAAGTCTAGAGGGTGATTTTCCCTTCTCCTAACCGAAGTAATAAGGTATGACCTGCTACGGCAAACCAAGTTAAACTTGGTAAGTGCAGTAGCATATCACGCAACAATTTTGCGGGTGTAGCTCAATGGTAGAGTTCTAGCCTTCCAAGCTAGCTGTGCCGGTTCAATCCCGGTCACCCGCTCCATTTTTAGTTGATTGCACCAACTTCCTCAATAAAAGATTTTCCATTGAACGTAACAGACTCTCCTGATCCGTTCACATCACGCACTAATATCGAAAAACTAGCGCTTCTTGTAACAGAAACTGTTCCAGTTAAAACGAATGAAATCCTGTTGAAATCATCAACTCCATCCGAAGAAGGCGCAAATCCATAGCTAAAGTCGTAGCTTAAAGTTGCTGCATTATCTGAACATTTCAATACTGGAAATGATCGGAAGCTTCCGACTGTTGTTGAAAGTTTTCCATTGACAATAATTGAAAAGTAATACTTCTTGTTAGCACCTAATGTTCCGAAACCTGATGACTCTGAACCGCCGCCAGGTGTAGTCGTTGACATTGTCCATTGAGTTAAATTCGTGCTTTGAATTGAAGATACAGTTCCTGTATCTCCTTTTGGTCCGGCTGCACCTTGAGTACCAGTAGGTCCCGTTGGTCCCGCTGGCCCTGCAGGGCCGACTGATCCCGCTGGACCTGCTGGACCTGCTGGTCCGGCTGGACCTTGTGCACCAGCTGTGCCCGATGAAGAAGTACTTGAGCCATTCTTTCCATCAATTCCAGATGGACCTATTGGACCAGCTGGTCCTTTTAATGAGATTGGTAATGGCCAACGATTATTTTTCTTTGGTCCATAAAAGTTCATTGATTTAATATCAATGTAGAAATCGCCGTCGATTCCAATGCTTGTTGCTGGAACACCACTACCACTTAATATGGTGTTAGCTGTTGCAGTTGATCTACCTGCTGCTTCAACACTTCCTTGTGAGAAAAGTGTTGCAATAAGTGAAATTACTATTACTTTATAAAGCTTGGCGTTTAGATTGTAGATTGCCATTTGAATCATCCATCCCCCCCTTAGTGGGGTAACTTGGCCACACCCTGGTGGTGCGGGCAGAAATATTTTGAAATGTCCATAGGTGAGTAATCAATAGCCTTACCCCGGGTAATAAAAAGTCCCCGCACCCACCCCCAAGAAAATGAGTGCTAGCCCTAGACACTTTTGGTTTATGGTTTAACCCATTTGAAACTCTAGGTCTTTTCACAGGTTTTCTAGGGAGATGACTCAGACATAAGTAGTTATCTACTCACATCAGATACATTGGTACTGGTAGAGAAGAGAATCGATGAATAAGAAATTAATCGCAGCAATCACTGCCACCACAGTTGTATTAACACTCTCTGGTAGTGCAATTGCTTCAGCTCATCCTGGTAAGGGCGGCGGATTAGATTCGCTGCTATCTGGATTAGTAGGCAAGGGCACGATTACACAATCTCAAGCCGATGCAATTATTAAAGCAAAGGGTGATGCCATGGCTGCCGGTAAGGCAATGATGGATGAAAAGCGCACCGCGCTTGACTCTGTAATTACCTCAACACTTGGAATCTCACTAGACACATTAACGACTCGACTAAAAGCTGGTGAATCACTTTCAGCAATCGCTGGGGATAAGAAAGATGCATTAATTGCAGCTCTAGTTGCTGAGTTTAATAAGCAAATTGATGCCGCTCTTGCTGCTGAAAAAATTACCTCAGCCCAGGCAACAGCTCAAAAAGCAAAGAGTGCTGATCGCGTAGCAAATATGGTTAACAATGTTAAAGGGTTTGGGAAAAAAGATGACCGTAAAGGTGCATTTAAAAAGCCAAATAAAGCATCAACAACCTCATTTAAGGTTGCCTAAACTCAAATAAAACTTCCTTCCTAGAGGACACAACTCGCCTGACTTATGAAAATAAGCCAGGCGGTTTTGTTTTCTGCCAAACTACCCTTATGAAGATTCATAT
>CAFBMP010000009.1_pt1 | contig 22341 bp, 22 predicted proteins | sample 7268981 | NCBI WGS metagenome assembly CAFBMP01 (sample SAMEA6814069, study PRJEB35770) | freshwater metagenome | biome: Freshwater; feature: Freshwater reservoir; material: water | place: Czech Republic | collected 2017-05-23 | depth 30m m | reverse complement strand
CTCCGGTGTTATTTACTACACCAGTAACATCACCATACTTTGAAACTAATTCTTTGTAAGCTGCCGCAAGCTCGGCAAAGTTTGCAACATCTGCTTTCGCAAAAGCAACCTTTGATCCATTTGAACTTAGCTCTGCTGCAAGTTTTTCACCTGCTGATTCATCAATATCTATGAAGGAAACCTTTGCGCCCTGCGCAGCTGCATCTGTGACAATTGCTGCGCCAACTCCTACAGCCCCACCTGCTACGAATATATGCTCACCGGCTAATTTCATATATTTAACCTACCTTAAAACTCTCACTTCTTAAAGACCAAATAGATTAGTTCTTTTACCAGTGGTGCCGGTGCTGGTAATAAAGACAAATCCAGATTCAGGATACTTTTCGAGATCGGCAGATTCTCCTGGATTTCCAACTGCTGAGGTAATTATTAATTTATCCAATTTCTCGCCACCAAAAACGCATGAAGTGGCATTTGCGCTAGGAACTTTTATCTCCGCAATTTGTTTACCATTTGTACCATCAAAGCCACGCACGCAAAATCCTTGCCAAAATGCAACCCATAAATTGTCATCGGTATCCATAGACATTCCATCTGGATAACCCATTCCGTCATCAATTTTAATAAAAGGGCGACGATTACTGATCTGACTTTCGTCAACATCGAATAGGTCTACGCGCATAGTTAAGGTATCGATATAAAACATCCTTTTGCCATCCATGCTCCAATCCAAACCATTACTAATTCCAACATTGCTAAATAAGCGAGTTAACTTTTTGCCATCCTTACTTAATTTATAAAATGAACCTTCATCACTTTGGTTTGAGTAGGCCATTGAACCTAAGAACAAATCTCCAGATGGAGAAACTTTTGCGTCATTCCACCGAAGTGGCACTTTGTCGCCAGCGCCATCTGCATCTTCTCTAGTTGGTAGCTTAGAAATTTTTCCATCACTATCGCGCAAAATTGGCCCGTTAGCCGTTCCCAGTATTTCACCGCTAGTTTTTCTGGGAATTTGAAAACCGATAGCTTCATTAGTTGAGTACTCACCAATAGCGCCAGTATCTAGATCGCGCCAGCGAACTGCTTGACCATAGATGTCACACCATTGAATATGATTATTTTTTAATCCAGTTGCTGTTGGACCTTCACCTAACTGATTACGACGTGAATCAAAAACTTCAACTTTATTGCTCAACTCTTCTCCAAAATTATATTGTTTAAGCGCTCACCTGATGCCAATAATTGCAGTTGAGATTCAATCAACCTTTTAGCTCTTTTTTCAAATGCAGTTGTGTTTCCACCAACATGCGGTGATATCAATACACCTTTTGCAAGCCAAAGCGGATGATCCTTTGGCAATGGTTCTGGATCTGTGACATCTAGTGCTGCCGTGATTCGTCCAGAGTTGAGCTCTTTAACTAGTGCATCGGTCTCAACTATGGGGCCGCGAGCAACATTTACCAATAGCGCTCCGTCCTTCATTAAGGCAAATCGTTTGGCATTAAATAGATGCTTACTCTCTGGAGTAAGGGGCAATATTAAAATTACTACATCAAGGGTTGGTAGGTGCTTATCCAAATCTGCAATGGCGATAGTGTTATCACGGCCACTTTGAGTAAAGGCAACTATTTCAACAGCAAAGCCAGCAAGCATCTTGGCGATTGTTGAACCAATCGAGCCAAAACCAACAATGCCAATTTTTCGATCATTTATTGATTTATTCCTGGTATGAACCCACTCAGATTTATCCTGATTTCGAACAAAATCTGCAAAGCCACGAAGGGAGGCAATTGTTAGGCCTACTGCTAACTCAGCTGTTGAATCATCATGAATACTTTTGCCATTACACAAAGTTATACCAGGGCGAACAAACTCAAGTGCGTCGTCATATCCAGCATTTGGAACTTGAAGAATTTTTAGATTTGGCATCTTTTGTGTCATTTCAAGAGCAGGACGTCCTCCCATATACCAAGGAACATAGAAAGTGACTTCAGAGAAATCACCACCCTGAATTGGAGTAGTTTTTGGTGATAATTTTTTGAACTTACTTGGAACATTTAAATCATCCCACTGCGTCCAAACTACCTGCTCAATCATTACTTAAGCCGCTCATTTATATCTTCGGGAGTCAGCACTACTTTATTTACTAACGTACCAATCTGATCAACGGTAATGGTTACCAGATCTCCAGCAAGAAGTGAGATATCAAGTGGTGGCACAATTCCAGTGCCAGTAGATAGAACTACGCCTACTGGAAAATGTTGGCACTTAAATAAGTAATCAATTAGATCATCAAATGAACGATTCAGTGATTTAAGTGAGGTTTCAGCTTGCCAAATTATTGATCCACCTCGTTCGATTTTTGCATAAATATCAAGTTTGTCATGATCTACTATCTCCCAAATTGGCCTAATCATTGGTCCCAATGCATTTGAACCAAAATAAATCTTTGCTTGAGATAGATACAGCGGATTTTCACCCTCAATATTTCTTGAGGTCATATCATTACAAATACTCATGCCAATCAATTCACTAAATTTATTAACAACAATTGCAACCTCAGGCTCTGGCACAGAGGTCTTTGCATCCTCGCGAATTCCTATTTCACCCTCATGGCCAACTGTTCTGCGTGCAGTTGCTTTAAAAAATAACTCTGGCCGATCTGCTTCATAAACTAATTGATAAACATCTGGAATTCCACTCTCTTCTTTTCTGGCATCCCTTGAGCGTTGATAGGTAACACCAGCTCCCCACACCTCAGTATCAGCTGCAACTGGGGCAAGTAACTTTCCCTTTACCTCTTTGGTACCTGCAGCTTCATATAACTTACGAAAGGCGCCCATGTGCATGCTAAGTGCATCAGAGAGTGTGCTGATGCTTTCGATCTCAAAGTATTTGCCGTTAATCTCTTTAACAAGGTGGTAAGGCTGGTTTGGGGTTTGAATGACCGCTAAGTGGCTCATTTATATCTATTCGTCAAAGTAACTCTGGTCACCATTCTCGCAATAGTATAGGAGCGTGTTGGAATAGTGAATACTGTTCGCCTATTGAGATAGCAGATCGGAATATAGTTTATGAGTAAAGAGTTTGCTGGCCTTACCGCAATAGTCACTGGCGCTGGCTCTGGTATTGGCCTTGAGGTTGCGAAAGCTTTAAGTGAAGGCGGTGCAACTGTATTTGGATTTGATATTAACCAAGGTGAGATGGGCTCTGTTGCTACATTTATAAAGTGCGATATCAGCGACTCTACCTCTGTTGACTCCGCCTTTGCTGAGTTTAAAAAGAGTGGTAATAAATTAGATATTTTAATTAATAATGCCGGCATTGGTTCACTTACTACAGTGGAAAAAGAAACAGATGAGGTTTGGCTAAAGGTATTAAATGTTAATGTGATTGGTACCGCCAGAGTTTCTCGGGCTGCAATCCCACTACTTCGCGAGAGCAAGCATGCCTGCATAGTTAATACCGCATCAGTTGCGGCAATTGATGGCTTTCCAAATCGCGCAGCATATAGTGCTTCAAAAGGAGCAGTACTCTCACTAACCCTTGCAATGGCAACAGATCACCTTGCCGATGGCATAAGAGTCAACGCGGTAAATCCAGCCACTACCGATACGCCGTGGGTTAAGAAGTTACTTGATCAATCACCAGATGCTGCGGCAGCAAAATCTGCACTAGAGGCACGACAACCAATGGGCCGACTTGTTTCACCGGTTGAGATTGCAAATGCAATTGTGTTTTTAGCAAGCCCACTTCAAAAATCAGTAACTGGAACAACTCTAAATATAGATGGCGGACTTCACTCACTAAGGATCCCCAAATAATGCATCCAATAAATAATTATCGATTTGGCGCTTACGCACTTTTTGCGATGGGATTAATAAATCTTAGATACCAAACTGGCTCTGAAGGAAATCTTTCAAAGAGTTTGGTGTTAATTTTAGTTGGCGCGATTGTTCTAGTTTTGACATTTATACCAAAGCTAACTAGCTTTTTTATGAAGCGGAGTGTTAAGTCACTTTCATTAATTCTACTTGCGCTCCTTATCGCTTACGGAATGCTTATCTAACTGCATGGATTTAGCAGGTATTAAAGCTAGGTGGAATGAGGTTTTAGACACACTGCTTGAAAGTGATCGAGTTGCTTGGATAGCTTTTTTTGATGCTCGACTGGTTTCATTTGAAGATAATCAATTAACCTTAGACTTTTCTGATAGTCAAAAGTTTGCAAGTGCGCATGATTTTAAGCAAACACGTAATTCAGCCCACACTCACTCATTAATTAGTGCGATTAAAACAGTTTTAGGGATATCACCCACAATAATAGAGCGGTGAAAAGATTAGCGCTGCTATTAGCAATCACCACCGGCTGCACAATGTTTGTGCCGGTTGCAAATGCAGCAACTAAAAAAACTACTCTCACATTTGCAGTTGCTAGCACCCCAAATGCTGGTGAATCTATCGTTACTTTTTATGGTCAAGTGAAACCTGCTGGTAAAGCAAGTGTGGTGATTAGTTCATTTGATGGTGTTACCTGGAAAAACACACCGCTTAAAACAACCTCAACAAGTAGTGGCTCCTGGCGAATTACCACGGTAGCAACTGCGATCAAAGCCGAGGGCCAGTACAAAGCAACAGCAATAATTGGTAAAAAGAAAACACTTTCAAAAGCTGTTAATTTCAAAGTTGATTCAAGTAAGACTTTTTCGGACACAAACGCATTATTTCTAACAGCAGAAACTAGTAAATTAACTGGTGGACGAATTCAAGGTTCTGATGTAAGTAGGTGGCAGCATCCAAATGATCAACCAATTGATTTTAAGAAAATGTTTGAGGCGGGAATGCGATTTGTTCTAATTAAAGCATCTGATGCGCAAGAAAAAGCCGACATAGAAACGATGAAGTGGTTGGTCGGTGATCGAAATGCTGCACAAGCTGCTGGGCTTTACACCGGTATGTACCACTTCGCATATCTGCCAAATAGCACAGATGAGGCATATGTAATTAGAGACGCAAAAGCACAGGCACAAAAAGTAATCTGGCGGCTTGCATCTTTGGGTGGGTATAACGAACGTGATCTGCCATTAGCTCTTGATCTAGAAAATAATTGTGTTAAGAAAAATAGATCCGGGACTTGTATTAAAACAATGCCAAGAAGCTTAGTAACTTTATGGGCTCAAACTTGGCTCCAAACTATTGAAGAAAAAACTGGACGCAAACCATTTCTATATTCATACTCGCAATTTTTAGAGGGTGCTACAGCAAGAAGTGAAGTTCTTCGCCAATACCCACTTTGGTTAGCGCACTATGGTGTTAATCCAGCTGATCCAATTGCTCAACCAGGACAGAGAACAACTATTGGTTGTTTTGTTCACTCTTGGAGCACAGCTAATTGCTCCTCGCAATGGCAGATTTGGCAGTACTCATCATGTGGAATTGGCAGCAAGTATGGCGTACCCAGTGCCAGAGTTGATTTAAATGTTTTTAGAGGATCTGCAGATAATTTTCTATCTTTAATTAAAGGTAAATGGCAACCAGAACCAGCAGATTTAATGCCGATTAATGAGCCAACTAGTATTAATTTAATCTCAGTTACCTCAACTGATACAAATACTCCGGTAGAGGTAAATGTTGAAGTCTTTAGAAGTACCGGTACACCAGTTGTTACTGGAACAGTTGTCTTTAGACCAATAGATACCAATATTAAAGTTAAGAAACAAACAGCGGTTCGCTCAGCAAGTGGTAGGTGGGAGTTAACAATTGAAGGACTACCAGCTGGAGTTACTGCTGGAACCTTAAATTATGTTGATATTTCAAAGACTCATGCAGATAATCTAATGCCGCTTTCAATTACGCTATTACAGGGTGCTGAACTTCCTAAACCAACGCCAACACCTAAGCCAACCGCTACGAAAAAACCAACTGATAGCTGCGCTAAGCAAATAAAGCACTGACCCTTTCCACTACAGTTACCCTCATGAAGCAGGTGCTACCCGGTGGGGTTAATCGAAGTGATTTAAAACTTTCTGATGGCAGAACAATCTCCTACTACGATAGTAAAGAGATTAATCGAAGTGCTGCTGATCAGAGAAATGATGAAGCACAGCCTGGCATTGGCCATCTACGCCTTGACCCACTGGTAAATGAATGGGTTTCAGTTGCATCGCATCGGCAACATCGAGTTTTTCTGCCACCAAAAGAATTGTGTCCACTATGCGCTTCAACTAGTGAGAAGTTAACTGAGATTCCAGATAGTGATTATGAGGTAGTAGTTTTTACAAATCGCTCCCCAGCACTTACTACACCAGCAAAAAATTGGAAATTACCTGCAATAAATGGACTTGATACTCCAAATGCAGATGCTGCCGGAGCTTGTGAGGTGGTTTGCTACACACCAGATCATGGCACTAGTTTTGCAAAGTTAAGTGAGCGACAGATTAGAACTGTGCTTGAGGCTTGGAAGGATCGCGATAGCGCACTTTCCAAATTACCTTTTATTGAGCAGGTATTTCCCTTTGAAAATCGTGGTGAAGAGGTTGGTGTAACCCTCTCTCACCCACATGGGCAGATATATGCATATTCATTTTTACCACCGCGGATTGAAAAAATGTTGCAGGCAGCGCAGGATCACCTTAAGAAAACTGGCAGAGCTTTACTAGATGATGTAATTAAACGTGAGATAAAAGATGAAAAAAGAATTATCTCCCAAAATAGTGAGTGGATTGCTTACGTGCCATTTGCAGCAAGATATCCATTTGAGATTCACCTCGCGCCAAAGCGTGGAGTTGCAGGAATGAGTGAGTTAGATGATGCTCAATCTGCCGCCTTCCCAGCGATTGCAAAAGAAATTCTGGCTAGATTAGATGGTGTATTTGGGATTGAGATGGCATATATCGCCTCTTGGTATCAAGCACCAGTAAATAGTGGCCGAGATAGCATGCGGCTTCATTGGCAGATAGTTTCAGTAAGACGCCAACCAGGAAAACTTAAATACTTATCTGGATCAGAATCTGCAATGGGTGCTTTTATTATGGATTTAGAGCCAGAACAATCAGCACAGCAACTGCGCGAAGTTAAACTTTAATTAATCAACTGGGGTAATTGAGATAACCTCGACCCCACCAATTGATGTTAAGACATTTACTAAATCAGTTGGATCACTACCTGGAACGGCAATAGTGATGTCATCAATACCTCTACCATTTTCACTTCGCAGTACTACAAGACCTCGAATATCACCGCCGGCAAAACCAATTGCGGAAGCAACCGCACCAAGGGATCCTGGTCGGTCAGGTAATGCAACCTGTACTCGATATAGCGCCATGCTCCCTGACTTGGACTCGAACCAAGAACCTGCCGGTTAACAGCCGGCTGCTCTGCCAATTGAGCTATCAGGGAATACAACTAACTTTTTTACAGATCGTTGTGGGCAAATACTAGCGAATAAAAGTATCTGCTCAAATCTATGCCTAAATTGGGTTTAACTCTCCCCTAACGCCAACTCTTTTTGCACCCGCCTTGCTGCCTCCATGCCAACTAATTGACCAAATATCTCTTGATACTGCGCATCATTTTCTACCGGATTTAAACGTTGCAAAGTGGATTTAATCTCAGCAATTGAGCGACTTAATGCCACCTCACGAAGGCGGGCAAAAATGCTGGTGATGTATCGCTCTGATACCTCACCATCAGTTCTAATTGGCTCCACAATTAACTCTGTAACTAATGATTTAAGCTCTTCACTTTCACACTTTTCAATTAATTCTTGAGTATTAAACTCTTTTTGATTATCAATTAGTCCACGAAGTTGGGTGTAAAGCGGGAATGAAAATGCCGCCGGCTCTAAATCAACCCAGCTATATGCCATCTCTGGTAGTTGTAATTTAACCTTTAATACCTCACGCTCTAAAACTAGAACTGGATCGGTTAAATTAACTCGCTTATCACTTGGTTGATCACTTACTTTACCTATTTTCTTAACCGCAGCAGAGACGATATCTACCTCCATACCAAGCCAGCCAGCAAGGAGGCGCACGTACTCAGGTCTCAGAGATGCATCTCTGATCTTGCCAATTAATGGGGTGACTTGGTTTAACGCATTTACTCTGCCCTCAGCTGAGGTAATATCATAATTTGCAATCACAGATTTAATAGCAAACTCAAAAAGTGGAACTCTTCTAGCAATTAAATTACGAACTGCATCATCGCCATGGGCTTGGCGTAATTCGCATGGATCCATGCCATTTGGTTCAACTGCCACAAATGTTTGGGCAACAAATTTTTGATCATCTTCAAATGCACGAAGTGCTGCTTTTTGACCAGCTGCATCACCATCAAAGGTAAAGATAACCTCACCACGGAATGCATCAGCATCCATTAATAATCTTCTAATAATTCGAATGTGCTCATCGCCAAAGGCGGTGCCGCAAGTGGCAACAGCGGTGCTTACGCCAGCAAGGTGGGCGGCCATGACATCGGTATAACCTTCAACAATTACTACTTGTCTATTTTTTGCAATTTCCTTCTTTGCCATATCTAGGCCATAAAGAATTGCATTCTTTTTATATACCGGAGTCTCAGGTGAGTTTAAATACTTAGGTCCAGTATCAACCTCATCGGTTGCAAGTTTTCTAGCACCAAAGCCGACTACATCACCAGATATATCTTTGACTGGCCAGATTAATCTATTTCGATACCGATCAATCATTCCTTTACTTCCCTCTTTAACAAGACCAGCCAGGTTTAACTCTTCATCACTAAAACCAGCACCCTTTAGGTGTTTATACAAGCTATCCCACTCATCTGGGGCGTAGCCGACATTGAAGTTTTTAGCAGCATCGCGATCAAATCCTCGTTTAGTTAAGAAATCTCTACCATGCTGAGCTGCTGGAAGTTGTAATTGTTCTTGGTAGTAAATAGATGCTGCAGTGTTTGCTGCCACCAGACGAGAGCGATTAATTGATGGACCACTTGTAAAGCCAGTGCTTTCATAACGTAGGGTGTAGCCAATTCGATCAGCTAATCTTTCAATCGTCTCCATAAAAGTTAGATGCTCTAACTTCATAATAAATGCAATTACATCACCACCTACCTGACAACCAAAGCAGTGAAAATAACCTTTACTTGGGGTTACATGAAAGGAAGGACTTTTCTCATCATGAAATGGGCACAGACCTTTTTTCTGACCACCGCCGGCATTTTTTAGTTGCACATACTCACCAACTACATCATCAATAGGTGAGTGATCACGGATGTAGGTGACATCCTCATCTTTAATTCGCCCGGCCATACTTCCTATCCTAGTTTCCTAGATCCCAATTTAAATTACTTCCTGTTAACTAAGCGCTCATGCAGGGCGACCGCGCCTGGATCGGTCAGGGATGCGACCTGATCGATTACTACCCGAAGCCGTGCTTGATCAGTTTGTGCATTTTGCCAATCCTGTAGGAAAAAACCCTCCAATGTTGCAGGTGCGCTAGCTAAGATCGCTTCAACTAACTCGGTGAGTAATCGCTGCTGTTGGGCATATCTAATCTGGGAATCGTCAGCGTTAATTACATAATGGCCGGCCATAGATTTTAAAACCGCTACCTCAACTCGTTGCGCTCTGGGTACAACCAAGTTTGCGTTGTATCTAGTTAAATCCCCGTCGCCATACTTTTCTTGAGTTGCAACCTCTGCTGCTTGAGCAAATCTGCCAATTAATTGACTAGCTAAATCCTTTAATCTTGCAAGTGATCTATGAGTGCCATCGTAATAACGTGGCCAACAAGATAGTTTTTGTAGCGAAGTGAGTGCAGTTTGCATCTCTTGCTCTGTAATATCTGCTAAATACATCTGCTTTGCAACAGTAAACAATTTTGGTAGGTCATTATTTAATTGATCTAATTTAACTTGCCCAGAGACTAGTGAATCCTCTAAATCGTGAACGCTATATGCCACATCATCTGACCAATCCATAATCTGTGCCTCCATTGAGGTTTTGCCAGATTCGACTCCATCTCGATACCAGTTAAAAATCTCAAGATCATCTTGGTAGACGCCAAATTTGTTTGAGCCCAAAACCCGGCTCCATGGATATTTAGTAGCAGCATCAAGTGATGCTCTAGTTAAATTCAAACCAATTGATTTACCATCTGGTAATACTGTTTTAGCCTCTAACCTAATTAATAATCTAAGACTTTGAGCATTACCTTCAAAGCCGCCACAAGAGTCAGCTAATTGGTTTAAAACCTCTTCACCGTTATGACCAAATGGTGGATGCCCTATGTCATGGGCAAGACAAGCACCCTCCATTAAATCTGGATCAGCACCTAGTGCTGCGCCCAACTCTCTACCAACTTGGGCGCACTCAAGTGAGTGCGAAAGGCGCGTTCTTGGAAAATCAGTAGCCCAAGGAACTGCTACTTGAGTTTTTGCAGCCAGCCGACGAAGTGCAAAGGAGTGAATAATTCTGGCGCGATCTCTTGCAAACTCAGTTCTACCGCCACGCTTTGCTGGCTCATCTAAGAATCTGGCGCGATCAGCGCTGGTGTAACCAGGATGTTCAGCTGCTGCTCTAATTACCATTTGTCTAATCCTATCCTCTTTAAATTAATGCCAATATCTAGGCGTTATTTGTTAATTTTTTGTATTTTTAAATTTTGGTAGATGCAAATCAAAGTAGATCGAAATAAATCTTGTCGCAACTACCATAGCTGCTCCAACTATTGCAGCGATATTTTGGTCAATCTCTATTTGATTTAAGCTGACAAATGTAATTGCACCAATTAGGGATGAGGTACCAATTGTTTCCCGGTGTAGCAAAACCGGCTCTACTTGGCATAAAACATCACGAAGTAATCCGCCAGTGACTGCGGTAATTACCCCAAGAATTACGCAAGCTAACCAACTTTCTTGCTGCGTGATTGCAAGTTGTGCTCCAGAGATGGTTGCAATTGCTAGGCCAAAAGTGTCCATAATCAATAATGTTTTGCCGATTCGAGTTACCCTGCGAAAAACTAAGGTAATAACAACTGCTGCAATAATGGCAATGGTTATATTTGAATCACTAATCCATACCGGATTTATGCCTAAAAAAACATTTCTTAATGTTCCACCAGATACCGATGCCACAGCTGCAATAAATGCAATTCCACCATAATCTAATCCCTTATCGGCAGCTATACGGGCGCCAACTAATGCGAAAACAAAGGTCGAGGCTAGATCTAAAACGGTGAGCAGTTCCATGGCTTAAGAATAGGCAATTTTAGGAAGTAGTCGATCACTTAGTTTTATACCAAGTTTTCCCACCGTTACATAGGCAAGATAGGCACCAGTCTCCCTGCTTAAGTACTTAAAACCTGAGTTTTCAACTGAGGCTACACCGCTTTTAACTGGTGAGCAGCTAGCAGTAATTGATAAATCCTGCGCCATCTTCATGGCTCGATAACAGTGATAAGGATCGGTAATAATTATTACCGAGTTTAGATTTTGCTTCTTCATCTGCGATGCATAACTTTGCGTACTACTTAAAGTATCCCGTCCCTTTGAAATTGCCACTATCTTTGATTTCTTAACTCCATTATCGATCAACCAGTTTTTACTAGCAGCAGCTTCAGTGGTTCGATCCCCAGGAGCTCCAGCACCAACTGTGTAAATGACTGGGGCTAGATTGGATTTATAAGCAGTTAAAGTTTGGATTAATCTAGCTTTTAAAATATCACTTGGCCGGCCATCAAATTGGGCGGCGCCCATTACTAGAATTACATCAGATTTTACCGGCTCGGCATGGCGTGCGGTGTACCAAATACTGCCAGCGATATAAAGCGGAATTACAATTATTAGTAGTAATACAAATGAGATTATTCGTCTAATTAACTTAAAGATAAACAATTACTTAGCCACCGGAGATCGCATCATCAATTGAGATTGTGGCAAACTCATCTGGATCATTAAGCCAACCATCAGGTAATTTAACCTCACGGCCATGACTAGTTCGCCCTCTTGGACCATCACCAATCTGCTCTGGATATGGTTGATTATCCAGGCCAGAAAGTAATTGCTCCATCTGATTTAATGATTCCACCATGCCAAGATTTGCTCTAATCTCTCTCGGTACTGAAAAACCCTTTAGATACCAGGCCATATGCTTTCTAATATCACGCATCGCTCGATCCTCATTTTCAAAGTAATCAACTAGCAATTGACCATGACGCAACATAATTTGGCGAACCTCAAACAAATTTGGATTTACTCGCTTATTTTCACCATTAATTGCACTAACTAAATCTGCAAATAACCAAGGTCGTCCTAGGCATCCTCTGCCAACTACTACACCAGCACAGCCAGTTTGCTCCATCATGGCTACTGCATCTTGGCCAGACCAAATATCACCATTACCTAGTACTGGCACACCAGTTGCTGACAGGTGCTCAACTAATTGCGTAATTTTATTCCAATCAGATCTGCCTTCATATAACTGGGCTGCAGTTCTTGCATGCAGTGCTACCCAGGTAACACCAAGATCAGCAGCTGATTTTGCCGACTCTAAATACGTTTGGTACTGATCATCAATTCCAACTCGCATCTTTACCGTAACCGGTATTCCATACTTACTAGCAGCTTTAACTGCTGATTCCACAATTGCCGAAAATAATCTGCGCTTATATGGCAACGCTGCCCCACCACCACGCCTAGTTACTTTTGGAACTGGGCAACCAAAATTTAAATCAATATGGTCTGCTAAATCTTCACTACCTAATAAATCAACCGCTTTGCCTAAAACAATTGGATCAACTGCATAAAGTTGAATAGATCTTGGCTTTTCCCCAACTCCAGGCTTAATTAATCTAAAGGTGTCCTCGCGGCGCTCAATTAACGCCCGAGCAGTAACCATCTCAGAAACAAATAAGCCAGCACCTTGCTCGCGGCATAACCTTCTAAAGGCTGCGTTGGTAATGCCAGCCATTGGCGCTAGAACTACTGGCGTCGTTAAAACAAACTCATTATTTTCAAAGTTGCCATTAGAAATTGGCAGCCGAAGTGGTTTAACCTTTGTTAACAATTAGCAACCTAATAATTTTGGTGCTAAGTAATTTTGTACCTGATCAATTGCAATTCGAGATTGCGCCATGGAATCGCGCTCGCGAATAGTAACCGCTTGATCATCTAAGCTTTCAAAATCAATTGTGATGCAAAATGGTGTTCCAATCTCATCCTGCCTGCGATAACGCCGACCAATAGCGCCAGCATCATCAAAATCAACATTCCAATGCTTGCGTAGTGAATCTGCTAAATCCTTCGCCTTTGGTGATAAATCAGCATTTCTAGATAGTGGCAGCACGCCAATCTTTACCGGAGCTAATCGATAATCTAATTTCATCAATGCCCGTTTTTCCATTTCACCTTTTGAGTTAGGCGCTTCATCCTCGGTAAAGGCATCCATCATGAAGGTAAGTGCGCATCTATCAACACCAGCTGCTGGTTCAATCACATAAGGCGTCCAACGTTCATTTTTCTCTTGATCAAACCAGGTTAGGTTTTCACCAGATGCCCTGGAGTGTGATTTCAAATCAAAATCAGTTCGATTAGCTATTCCTTCAAGCTCACCCCACTCAGTTCCAGCAAACTCAAATTTGTACTCAATATCTGCTGTGCGCTTTGAGTAATGTGAGAGTTTCTCCTTTGGATGTTCAAAAATTCTAAGTCGATCTGGATTAATACCTAATTCTTTATACCAAGCAAGTCTGGTATCGATCCAATACTGATGCCAAGTTTCATCAGTTCCTGGAACAACAAAGAACTCCATCTCCATCTGCTCAAACTCACGGGTTCTAAAAATAAAGTTTCCAGGGGTAATTTCATTTCTAAATGATTTACCAATCTGGCCAATACCAAATGGTGGTTTTTTGCGTGAGGTGGAGGCAACATTATCAAAGTTAATAAATATGCCTTGCGCAGTCTCTGGTCGTAAATAAGCAAGACCAGACTCATCCTCTACTGGGCCAAGGTAGGTTTTAAGTAAGCCAGAAAATTGTTTAGGAGCGGTGAACTTTCCTTTTGTGCCACAGTTTGGGCAATTAACCTCCTCAAGTGAGGCTGGTTTTTTCTTATGCTTATTCTCATAAGCCTCTTCCAAATGATCTGCACGATATCTTTTATGGCAGCTTGTGCACTCAGTTAGTGGATCTGAGAATGTTTCAACATGTCCAGATGCTTGCCAAACCTCGCGAGCTAAAATTACACAGGAATCTAAACCGACAACATCATCTCTGCCCTGCACCATTGATTTCCACCACTGGCGCTTAATATTATTTTTTAACTCAACTCCTAACGGACCGTAATCCCAGGAAGCTCTAAGTCCGCCATAAATTTCAGATGAGGGGTAAACAAAACCACGCCTCTTGGCTAGTGAAACAATTGTCTCTAGTCGATCCTGCGCCATTTGATCTCCATCCGGCTGGCTGTCGGCGGCTTGCTATTACAGGATTACTTTACGCTAGATTTAGCAAATGTTAGTTATTACTCTGGCTGCAACCACCGTATTAGCCACATTTTTTGGTGGAATGTTGGCACTTCGCGCTAAAGATCGCTTCCATTTAGTGCTGGGATTATCAGCTGGGCTGCTACTTGGCTTAGTTGGCTTTGATCTTCTGCCAGAGATTTTTGAGATGAACTCAAATAATTTAATTGGGGTTAAAACTGTTTCAGTAGCTCTCATTGCCGGATTTCTTTCACTTCACTTTATTGAACAATTTGCCGGCTCTCATGAACCAGCAGAATCTGATTACGGCCATGACCATACTCATGCAGTTGAGATTGCCGGCACAGTTGGTGCGATCGCAATGGCAGGTCACATTTTTCTAGATGGTGTTGCCTTAGCTTTGGCATTTAAAGTTAGTAACGCTTTAGGTTATGCCGTATTTATAGCCATGATTGTGCATGCCTTTAGTGACGGCTTAAATACCGTTGCACTGCTTATTAAAACTGGTCAGTGGCGATCTCGCGGAAAGTACTTGCTAGCAGTTGATGCCGTTGCCCGGATTGGTGGAGCAGCGATTGGAAGTTCATTAACCATTAGCGATAGCAATCTTGCAATATATCTAGCAGCCTTTTCTGGAATTGTTATTTATCTTGCAACCTCACACATTTTGCCAGAGGCCCATTCAAAGCATCCATCTAAGGTAACGATGCTTGCCACATTATCTGGTGTTGTGATTATGTGGGCGGTTGTTTCAAATCTTTAATTAGGCCTTACCAAATCTGCGCTCGCGCTCAGCATAGGTTTCAATTGCTTTCCATAATGTGCGACGGTCTGCATCTGGCCAAAGAACATCCATAAACACCATCTCAGCATAAGCTGATTGCCACATTAAAAAGTTACTAGTTCGCTGCTCACCTGATGATCGCAGGAACAGATCAACATCACTCATACTTGGTGCGTAGAGGTATTTACTAATTGATTTCTCACTTAAGGCATCTGGCTTAATCTTCTTGCGCACCGCATCCTTTGCAATAGCAACAGCTGCATCTAACATTTCAGCTCTACCGCCATAATTAATACACATATTTAAGGTGAGCACCTTATTATTTTTAGTCAGCTGCTCAGCCTCCTTAAGTTCATTTAATACACTTGCCCAAAGTTTTTTTTCGCGCCCTACCCAACGTATCTTGATGCCGAGTCCATTTAACTCATCTCGCCGGTTATGAATAACCTGGCGATTAAATCCCATTAAAAACTTAACCTCTTCAGGGGATCTGCGCCAATTTTCGGTAGAGAATGCGTAAACACTTAACTCTTTGACACCAATTTCAATTGCGCCATGGACAATATCTACTAACGCCTTCTCTCCTGCTTCATGCCCGGCAGTTCTTGCTAATCCACGTTGTTTTGCCCACCTACCATTGCCATCCATAACAATTGCCACATGATTTGGTATTTGTTTGGCATCTAATTTTGGTGGTTTTATGCCAGCACGATGAGGGGTTGGCGGTAATACTTTTTTTACCTTACTTTTTTTACTTACCTTTTTAGCCACGACTTATTCTCTCAACTAATGGCAGAGAACGTAAACCTCGCTCTAAGTGCCACTGCAGGTAGGCAGCGATTAAGCCTGAAGCCTCACTTCGATGCTTGGCTTCACTTTCAGATGCTCGCTGCCAATCACCAGTTAACAAATTAGCCATTAGCTCTAAGGTAATTGGTGATGGTGATGCACTAGCTGATGGTTTGCAACCAATACAGACACAGCCGCCACCTTGGAGTGAGAAAAATTTATGCGGCCCAGGTGCATCACAACGTGAGCAGATTGTTAATGATGGCGCGTAACCGGCAACTGATAGCGAGCGCAACAAGTATGCATCCAAAATTAACGATGCGTCATACCGCTTCTCCGCTAATGCTTTTAATGAGCCGGTAACTAATAGGTACTGCTGCAGGGCTGGCTCATGCTCTGCCTGAGTAAATCGCTCAGCTGCCTCCAGTATTGCACTAGCAACTGTCCAGCTTTGGTAATCACTAGATAGCACATCACCGTAATTTTCAATACTTACTACCTGAGTAATTGTGTCAAAGGTTCGTCCGGTATATAGCTGTAGATCAACATAACTTGCAGGTTCCAGACGAGCACCAAATCTAGATTTAGTTCTTCTAACTCCCTTTGCTACCGCCTTTATTCGGCCATGATTTTTAGTAAATAATGTAATTATTCGATCGGCCTCACCAAGTTTTTGCGTGCGCAGCACAATCGCCTGATCACGGTATAAAGACATACCCCTAAGTTACTAGAGGTGGCAGACAGAGCTAGTTAACGAACTGCGCGATTGATCGATGAGATAACTGCTTTAAGCGCTGCTGTGGTTGTGCTGGGATCAATTCCCACTCCCCAGTAAACCTTGCCAGCAATCTCACACTCAAGGTAAGCAGCTGCTTTTGCATCTCCGCCAGCAGATAAGGCGTGCTCGTAATAATCCAAAACTCTTACCGAAAGTGTTGGCTCATAAGCATTAACAATTGCTACAAATGCAGCGATTGGTCCATTACCAGTGCCGGTTAACTTTTTACTCTCACCCTTATCTATCAACTCAATCGATAGATCAACATCCTTATCCATCTGTGAGCTTTGAGATAGGCCAGATAATTTAAATCTGCCCCATTGATTATTTTTAGCTGGTAGGTACTCATCTTCAAAGGTGTGCCACATAGCATCAGCTGATACCTCACCGCCTTCAGAGTCGGTAAGTGATTGAATCACTTGGCTAAACTCAATTTGTAATCTACGTGGTAAATCTAATTGGTGTTCATGCTTCATTAAATATGCAACTCCACCCTTGCCAGATTGGCTATTTACCCGGATAACAGCCTCATATGATCTGCCAATATCCTTTGGATCAATTGGTAAATAAGGAATTGCCCAAGTGAATTTATCCTTATCAACGCCAGCAGCTTTGGCATCTTTTTCTAAATGCTCAAAGCCCTTCTTGATTGCATCCTGGTGTGAACCGGAGAATGCGGTAAATACCAAGTCCCCGCCATACGGATGTCGCTCTGGAACTCTAAGTTGATTGCAGTACTCAACTGTTCGCCTAATCTCATCAATATCTGAGAAATCAATCATTGGATCAATGCCATGGCTTAATAGATTAAGACCTAAGGTAACTAAACAAACATTTCCAGTTCGCTCACCATTACCAAATAAGGTTCCCTCGATTCGATCTGCTCCGGCTAAATATGCAAGCTCAGCAGCTGCAACTCCAGTGCCACGATCATTGTGTGGGTGCAAACTTAAGACCACACTGTCGCGATACTTTAAGTTTCGGTGCATCCACTCAATTGAATCTGCGTAAATATTTGGTGTTGCCATCTCAACTGTGGCTGGCAGATTCATAATTGTTTTCCAAGCCGGGGTTGGTTTCCAAATATCATTTACCGCGTTGCAAACTTCAACTGCAAACTCAAGCTCAGTTCCGGTATATGACTCAGGTGAGTACTCAAATGAGACCAATGTTCCTGGTACGGTTTTTACCAAATCTAAACAGATCTGGGCGCCATCGGTAGCAATTTTTTTAATGCCATCTTTATCCTGGCCAAATACAACTCGTCTTTGCAGAGTTGAGGTGGAGTTATAAAGGTGAACAATTGCCTGCTTTGAACCCTTAATTGATTCAAAGGTGCGCTCAATTAATGGTTTACGAGCCTGAGTTAAAACCTGAATTACAACATCATCTGGGATTAACTTCTCATCAATAATTTTACGGATGAAATCAAAATCGGTCTGACTAGCTGCTGGAAAACCAACCTCAATCTCTTTGTAACCCATCTTTACTAGCAACTTAAACATGGCAAGTTTTCGATTAGCATCCATTGGATCAATCAATGCTTGATTGCCATCTCGAAGATCAACTGAGCACCACTTAGGTGCTTTTGTCATTGTCTTACCTGGCCAGGTGCGATCGGTTAAGCCACCATTATTTGGAAATGGATTAAATGGGGCATACCGCGATATTGGCATTGCCGATTTACTTTGTTCTGGAAAGTTACTCATTATTTATTCTCCTCGTCGGTTAAAAGTGGTCTACCGGTGTGACCAACCTCCGCGACGAGGGGACCGGTTACTTGGCCCCGCCGCGGCAGGTAAGAAGGAGTGATGACAGGCGTAATGAGTTAAGTGATGAGGTAACACCTGTGATTAACATGGCTTTAGGTTAACTTAACTTTAAGAATTTAACCAAATTACTGCCCAAAACTCATTTCTTTTACCAAATAAAGTGCTTACCCTTGCCAGATGACTATTGCGGCAAATAAGCCCTACGGCGCACCCCGCCCTGGTGAGTACGCACCAATCCCAGATCCAATTTTTAGAAAATATTGGCAGAAAGATGAAAATCTGCCTGGGCCTAATCCACTGCTGGCTGATCTGCTTACCGCAACATTTATGGTCAATACCCCAAAGTTTTTACTTAAGATGCAGCAAAAATATGGCACTACTTGCTCATTCTTTTTATCAAGAAGATTGTTCATTGGTTTATTCTCACCAGCTGCTGTTCATGAGGTAACGGTTGCTCAGCAACATAGCTTTGTTAAAGGTGTTGGCTTTGCCAGAATGCGTAAAGTACTAGGTGAAGGACTTCTAACAAATGAGGAGCCAATTCATTTAGCACACCGACGGATGATGCAACCACCATTTCACCATGGCAACTTAGATTCCTATGTTGAGATTATGTATAAGTTAATAACTGAACACACTGGTAATTGGCGAGGTAAGTCAAGTATTGAACTAGCCCCTGAGATGATGGCGCTAACCCTTGAAATTGTCTCTCGCTGCTTATTTGGATTGGATTCCCACCAATATACCAAGGCTATTGCCCACTCTATGGAGGTGGCAATTGATCGAATTGAGCGCACCATGTTGCCTGGCCTTGAGCGGTTTGATAAATCTGGAATTAAATACTTTAAAGAGTTTGAAATCGCCTCAGATCGATTAGTAGATATTGCCGAGGCAATAATTAATAAGCGACTTGCAAGTGATGAAAAGAAAGATGATGATTTACTAGGAATTCTGCTGCAGATGCGAGATCAAATCTCAGTAGATCATATTCGAGATGAAGTCTTAACCTTGATCCTAAGTGGCCATGAGACCACCGCAAATGTTATGAGTTGGGCATTTTCATATCTTTCAAAAAATCCAAAGGTTAGAAAAGAGTTAGAGGATGAGGCAGATCGCGCAGTATGGCTTGGTGAAAATCGCACCCCTAGCTATCTAGAGTTAGAGGAGAGCTCACCTGTTGCCTCAGCAATATTGCAGGAGACAATGCGACTTGCTCCCCCGGTTTGGGTTGCGCCAAGAATTGCTACAACTGATTGCGAAATTGATGGCGTTAAAATTCCAAAGGGTGCACATGTATTACTAAGTCAGTATGTAACACATAGAAATCCACGTTATTATCCGAATCCAGAGGAATGGAAACCAGAGCGCTGGCATAACTTAGAGTTTGAGAAATCATTGCCAAGGGGTGCTTACTTCCCATTTGGTGGTGGAAGTCGAAAGTGCTTAGGTGAGTACTTTGCAATTGCTGAAGCTAGATTGATTTTATTAATGGTGGCAAAAAACTTTAGATTAACCGGCTCATTTCCAAAGGCACAACCTAGGGCTACATACCGGCCAAAGGGTGCGGTCAAAAATAAGCTTGAGCTTCGTTAATTAAGTGAAAAAGATGGGTACTCATCTGTTACTAATAAAAGAGCGTATCCATACAACCGATTCCAGTAAGCAATAACCTTCACTACCTCTTCTGCCTTATCTACTGGATAAACGCCACTTTTAACAACACTAATCCAAGCCAACACTGTTAACGCCAGGCCGTAGATTGCGTAAATTATTCCAAGTAAGAAAAGTGGAATAGCTAAAAACCATTTAACCAAAGGCTTCCAAGGGCTTAGCTTTTTGCCGCCATCAATTTCTGGGTAAATCAATCTAACCTTCTGATTTGGCTCAATGGATGGGTAATCATCGGTAAGTACTAATACATAAGCATTGATTCGATTGCTTAATTCAAGTAAGGATTTGTTAAAAGCTAATACATAAGAGGGGTAGATATTTCTAAAGAGTAAAGAGAGCACAACTGGAAGTACTAAAAAGCCACCGACTGCCCCCATTGCTCCACCTGAGAACTTTGAAAAGCTTGAGAGAAATATCGCTACTGGCAGGACTAGAAAGATTCTAAATAATGCAGAGTTTTTATCTCGCTTATCTAAATCAACATGGATCTCAGTTTGTATTTGATTGCTCATGCTCTGAGCATACTAAAGAACTGGTAAATACCGGTTTAATTCGTAGGCACTAACCTGCTTGCGATACTCATCCCATTCAGCACGTTTATTAAGTAATACATACTCAAATACATCATCACCTAGTGTTTTCTTGACCAACTCACTCTTCTCCATCGCAGTAATTGCCTCAGCTAAATCTGTTGGCAGTGGTGTTGGATTCACCTCTTCTTTCAACTCATACTTGCCTTCTACTCCAGCAAGCCCGGCTGCGATAATTACTGCAAATGCTAAATATGGATTGCATGCTGAATCTGGGGATCTAACCTCAACTCGAGTTGATGCCTCTTTCTTTGGTTTATAGGTTGGAATTCGAACCATGGCGTTGCGATCATTTTGTGCCCAGGTAGCAAAAGCTGGTGCTTCTCCGCCACCACTTAATCTCTTATATGAATTAACCCATTGATTAGTAATTGCAGTTATCTCGGCTGCATGTTTAATAATGCCAGCGATAAATGATCTACCAACCTTTGATAATTGCATCGGTGCACCCTCTTCATAAAAAGCGTTCTTCTCACCTTCAAATAAAGAGATATGAGTATGCATGGCAGAGCCTGGATGATTGGTAAATGGCTTTGGCATAAAGGATGCAAAAAATCCTTGATCTAACGCAACCTCTTTAACTACATGTCTAAATGTCATTATGTTATCTGCAGTAGATAAAGCATCGGCATATCTAAGATCAATCTCTTGCTGACCAGGGGCTCCCTCATGGTGTGAGAACTCAACTGAAACTCCCATTGCTTCAAGCAATGTAATTGCTTGCCTTCTAAAATCATGTCCAACTACAGAAGGTGTGTGATCAAAGTAGCCAGCAGAATCTACTGGGATTGGCTCTACTCCTGGTTGTGGCTCCTCTTTGAATAAGAAGAACTCAATCTCAGGGTGCGTGTAACAGGTGTAACCAAGCTTTGCTGCTTTTTCTAATGTTTGTTTTAAAACTCTTCTTGGATCAACGGAGGCAGGTGAACCATCTGGCATTGTGATATCGCAAAACATTCTTGCCGCACCTGGTGACTCTGTTCGCCAAGGCAGAATTGAAAAACTTGCTGGATCTGGTTTTGCTAACATATCTGATTCAGTAACTCGTGCAAAACCTTCAATGGCAGAGCCATCAAAACCAATTCCTTCAGCAAAAGCGTTTTCTAATTCAGCGGGAGCAATTGCAACAGATTTTAAAAATCCTAAAACATCGGTAAACCAAAGCCGGACAAATCGAATGCTGCGCTCTTCTAAGGTGCGCTGCACAAATGCTTGTTGTTTAGTTAAATCACTTGGGGAGGTCATAGGGATATTAAAGCCGTAGATGATTACGGCTGTGTTAACTACAAAAAATACCTAGATTTATGCGGGATTAAATAACAAAAAACTCCGATGAATCCACATTGGTCCTAGCCGGCACGCTCTTGGTCACGACCAAGTTAGCGTTAATTCTTACCCCATCGCCAATTTCAATATTGCCCAATACTCGTGCACCAGAACCGATCACTACATTATTTCCAATAGTTGGATGGCGTTTACCAGATTGTTGGG
>CAFBMP010000008.1_pt1 | contig 27786 bp, 21 predicted proteins | sample 7268981 | NCBI WGS metagenome assembly CAFBMP01 (sample SAMEA6814069, study PRJEB35770) | freshwater metagenome | biome: Freshwater; feature: Freshwater reservoir; material: water | place: Czech Republic | collected 2017-05-23 | depth 30m m | reverse complement strand
TTAATGTCAGATGCAGATGTGAAATTAGATATTGGTAGAAAATTAACAAGAGGACTAGGTGCAGGAGCTGCGCCAGAAATTGGTCGACAAGCAGCACTTGATCATATTGATGAAATTGAAGAGGTACTTCGTGGCGCGGATATGGTTTTTGTTACCGCAGGTGAAGGTGGCGGAACTGGTACTGGTGGCGCTCCTATAGTTGCAAAAGTTGCAAAAGATCTTGGTGCATTAACCGTTGGTGTAGTTACAAAACCATTTACATTTGAAGGTAAGCGACGTACTGCCCAAGCAGAAGAAGGAATTGAAAATTTAAGAACTGAAGTTGATACATTAATTGTAATTCCAAATGATCGACTGTTAGCAATTTCAGATCGCTCTATTAGCGCTCTAGAAGCTTTTAGAACTGCTGATCAAGTTTTGTTATCTGGAGTACAGGGCATTACAGATTTGATTACTACACCGGGATTGATAAATCTAGATTTTGCTGATGTGAAAAGTGTTATGGCCGGAGCTGGTTCGGCATTAATGGGAATTGGTTCAGCAAGAGGTGAAGCAAGATCTATCCGTGCAGCAGAGTTAGCTATTTCTAGTCCACTTCTTGAGGCCTCAATTGACGGTGCTCATGGCGTTCTACTCTCAATTGCTGGTGGTTCTGATCTGGGCTTATTTGAAATATCTGAGGCAGCTGAGTTAGTTGCCCAATCTGCTCATCCAGATGCAAATATTATTTATGGAACTGTAATTGATGACGCCCTTGGCGATGAAGTGCGAGTTACTGTAATCGCGGCCGGATTCGATGGCGGACAACCCAAGCGAGTACTAATGCCGGTTATTAATGCTGCCACAATCAGTGGTGAAGCAGATCCAATTGCTGCAAATGATCCAATCGCTGTTGCACTTGATTTAAGTGTTGATGGTGCTGATCGTCCGCGCAGGAGAATCACTTTTGAAGAGCTAGTCGCAGAAGATGAGATCGATATCCCTGATTTTATGCGATAGTAAGTCAGATGGCACGTCTGCTTTTTACTTCACGACATTTTGGCTCTCTAGATCATCCGAAAAACTCAGATAAGGCTATTAATCTATCTAGATTGATTGGCACCCAGCTTAACTTTATGAATCAATCACATGGTAATCAGATTGTGGTAATTACGAATAAATCTGAGGCAGATATATCTGTATATGAATCAGATGGATTGGTTACCAACCAAGCCAATGTAGCCCTTGCGGTTCAAGTTGCCGATTGCATGCCACTTTTGTTACTTTCTAAAAATGTAGTTGCAGCAGTTCACGTTGGTCGAAAAGGTTTACTGAATCAAGTTGCGGTTAATGCCATAGTAGAGATGAAGAAACTAGGAGCAGAGCAGATCTCTGGGGTAGTTGGTCCACATATTTGCGGCAATTGTTACGAGGTTGATCCACAGATGTTTGCTGAAATTACGAAAGATTACCCAGCCACTGCTGGAAAAACTAATCACCTAAATCTTTTTGCTGGACTTGCCGATCAACTTAAGGGAATTGAGTTAAAAAATTTAGGAATTTGCACTAAGGAGAACGTAAATTACTTTTCACACCGTGCCTATGGTGAGGCAGGTCGACAGGTTGGGGTCATAAGTTTATGAGTCGAGCTATGGAATTAACCAATAATCTAGCCGAGGTTAATCAGCGGATAAATATCGCAGCCAAAAAAGCAAGCAGATCAGTTGATGAGATAACTTTAATTACGGTAACTAAAACATTTCCAACCTCAGATATTGAGAATCTTTATCAACTTGGGCTTCGTGACTTTGGTGAAAATCGTGATCAGGAGGCGAGCAAAAAAGTGACTAACCTACCTAAAGATATTAGATGGCATTTTCAAGGCCAGATTCAAAGCAACAAATTGAAATCAATAACATCTTGGGCAAGTTGTATCCACTCGGTTGATCAGTTGCGTTACGCACAACTAATTTCACAGCTTATTGGGGATGCAAAAATGCCAATTTTTATTCAAGTTTCACTTGATAAAACTTCTAAAAATAGGGCAGGAGTAGAACCGGATGAATTGATTAAAATGGCCACACAGGTATCTGAATTACCAGGGATATCAATGCAAGGCCTAATGGCTGTCGCACCATTAGATATGGCTGCCGAGCTGGCATTTGCCAACTTAGCAAAAATAAGGGAAGTTTTTTTGACCTCATTTCCTACTGCTAAATCTCTTTCAATTGGGATGAGCGGTGACTATGAAACAGCGATTGAGTATGGCGCGACACATATAAGAATTGGCAGTTCAATCCTCGGTAACAGAGCCTCCATCGCATAACCTTGACCTATGGCTAGTGCATTTAAGCGGGTTGCAGGTTACCTCGGCCTTATGGACGAGGAAGAGTTGGATCATGGAAATGACCAATTAACTGAACGCGCACCACGTTTAGTCCGGGCAAACTCAAAGCCAGTATCCAAATCTAATGTTGAGGTATTCCCACACGCTGATTCAAATAAAATTATGGATCATATTATTTCTTTAACACCAAGAACTTATAGTGAGGCTCGGTTGATTGGTGAGCATTACCGTGAAGGCAAGCCGGTGATAATGAATCTAAGCGATATGGAAGAGACAGAGCGTAAACGTTTAGTTGACTTTGCTTCTGGATTAGTTTTTGGCCATCATGGCAGTATTGAAAGAGTAACTCCAAAGGTATTTTTATTAACTCCACCAAATGTTTCAGTGAGTGTTGAAGATAAGAATTCAGCAGCGCAAGCAAGTTTTTTTAATCAGAGCTGATCAAACAATTTATAGATGGGCGCAATTACTAGCCTAATTTACTGGGCACTTAATCTTTTTTTGCTTTCTTTGATTGGACGATTGATTTTAGATTATATACGAATTTTTTCACCAAACTGGCGCCCTACTGGTTTAGTTCTTGCGATTGCTGAATTGATTTACACCATAACTGACAAGCCATTAGCATTTGTCAGGCAATTTGTACCACCGCTAAGACTTGGTGGTGTAGCTCTGGATCTATCTTTTATAGTTGTATTTGTAGTTGTCCAGCTATTAATGCGTATTGTATTTATTCTTTAATTTAATTCTTATTCAATTCAAGCCATAAGCCAAGTTCATTACTAGTTGAGCTCTGCGAAACTACCCGATCCATCTTTGTCGCAAGAACTTCAGAACTGATCTCTGATATCGCCGACAAGATGGCATCTGCCAACTCTGCTGGAGCATTCCAATTAACAACAATTCGGTCACTGATATCTAAGCCAATATTTTTCCGCTCCTCTTGAATTGCACGGATAACTTCACGCACTAAACCAGCCCTAATTAAATCCGGGCTGAGCGTGAGGTCTAACGCCAAACTTTCACCAGCATGAGATGCAACTGACCAACCTGTTTGGGGTGTTTCAGTTATGACTAGATCTTCAATCTCAATTTCAATACTATTCTTTTCACCAGAAATTTCGACCTGTAGTGAAAATAATTTATTTTTTCTAAGCTCTTTAACCATGAGGGTCGCATCAGCGCTGGCAATTGCCTTTGATATCTCTTGAACATTGGCACCAAATTTTGTACCAAGTGTTCGGAAATTCGCTTTAACTGAAATATCAACCAAGTCCGATCCAGCAGCATGAATACCATCTAGGGCCAATATATTTAATTCTTCAGCAATGTGAGTTTTTATCTCCTCTGAGATTTGTTCCCAACCAGGCGCAGAAACTAGAGCACGAGAAAGCGGTTGGCGAATTTTTACCCCAGACTCCGCCCTTGCTGCTCGTCCTAGTTCAACAAGCCTGCGAGAAAGTGAAACAGCACTGGATAGGTTGCTATCAATCATCGAGCTATCAATTTTTGGGAAAGTAGCTAAATGGACAGATTCAACTTGAGATTCTTCTGCCTCTTTAACAAGAGTCTGCCATACATGTTCTGAGATAAATGGAACCATCGGTGCAAGTAAAAGAGTTAACTGCTTTAAGCAGAAGTAAAGTGTATTTAGTGCAACTAAATCACCATCCCAGAAGCGTCGTCTTGATCGGCGTACATACCAGTTAGACAGATCATCAATGAACTCGGCAAGTAGTGTTCCAGCCGTTTGAGAGTCAAAATTTTCAAGTGCTACATCCACACCACTGATTAGTTTATTGACCTCTGAAAGAATCCACCGATCCATTAAAGTTAGATCTTTAGGTAATGAAGTGACTTTAAAATCTGCAGCATTTGCATAAAGCGTGAAGAATGAGATGGTATTCCAATAGGTTAGTAATGTTTTTCTAACTACATCTGATATTGCATCGTGGCCAACTCTTCTAGCACTCCAAGGTGAACCAGCTGCCAACATGTACCAACGAACAGCATCTGCACCATGCTGATTCATGAGCGGCATTGGTTCAAGCACATTACCTAGGTGCTTGCTCATTTTTCTACCATCTTTATCTAAGATGTGACCCAAACATAAAACAGTTTTATATGAGGACTTATCAAAAACTAAGGTACCAATAGTCATTAATGTATAGAACCAGCCCCGAGTTTGATCAATCGCTTCACAAATAAAATCAGCAGGGTAAGCATCTTTAAAATCTTTTTCAGATCCGGATCGGTGCGGGTACCCCCATTGCGCGAATGGCATTGCCCCGGAGTCATACCAACAATCAATGACCTCTGGAATTCTTTCCATGGTTGCATCACATTTATCACATTTAAATTTAATGTCATCTACAAATGGTCGATGAGGATCCAATTTACTCAATTCTTTTCCAGCCAATTTACCTAACTCAGCCAAGGATCCAATACAGATCTCATGCTTATTTTCACATCGCCAGATTGGTAGTGGTGTGCCCCAATATCGATTACGTGAGACGGCCCAGTCGATGTTGTTGTTTAACCAGTCACCATATCTGCCAGTTTTAATTGTCTCAGGGTGCCAATCAGTTTTTAAATTTTCCCTAAGCAGTTCTTCTTTGATCAAAGTAGTTTTGATATACCAGGAAGGTTGAGCGTAGTACATTAAAGCTGTATGACAACGCCAGCAATGTGGATATGAGTGTTCAAATTGCAGACTCTTAAACATTAAATTACGTGACTTAAGCTCCTTGATCAACGCCTTATCTGCATCTTTGAAAAATACTCCACCAACTAGAGGTACTTCCTTTTGAAAATGTCCATCTGGATTAATTGGGTTAACTACAGGCAAGTTGTATTTGCGACAAACCTCTAAATCATCAGCACCAAAAGCGGGGGACTGATGCACGAGCCCAGTTCCATCTTCTACTGTTACGTACTCTGCTAAAACCACATAGTGAGCATCATTAATCTCAATATAATCAAAAGGTCTTGAGTATTTGGTGTGCTCAAGTTCAGACCCTTTAAAAGTTGCAATTACTTTGCGCTCATCACCTAACACTGATGCTAGATCTGCAGCAACTACTAACCGCTCAGTTTTTTCTTCATTTACAATTTCAATTACTTGGTACTCAACCTTTGGATTTACTGCAACTGCCGTATTGGCAACTAAGGTCCAAGGAGTAGTAGTCCAGACTAAGAGTGAAGCTTTTAATTCAGATAACTTGCCAGAGGTTGCCGGAAACCTAACAAAAACTGAAGGATCTTTTATAGTTTCATACCCCTGTGCTAGTTCGTGATCGGACAAACCCGTCCCACATCTCGGACAATAAGGAGCAACGCGGTGATCTTGAACTAGCAAACCTTTATTCCATATTTGCTGCAGTGACCACCAGACACTTTCAATATATTCTGGCGACATAGTCCAATAGGCCTCATCAAAATCAACCCAGAAACCCATGCGTTTAGTCATATCTGTAAATTCACCAACATGTCGCTGTACAGATTCTCGACACTTATCATTGAAGGCAGCAACACCATACTTTTCAATATCTGCTTTACCTGTAAAGCCCAACTCTTTTTCAACCGCAATCTCAACTGGTAAGCCGTGGCAATCCCATCCGGCTTTTCTAATTACCTGCTTTCCTTTCATTGTTTGAAAGCGAGGAAATAAATCCTTGAAGACACGAGCTTCAATATGATGCGTTCCAGGTTTTCCATTAGCCGTTGGTGGCCCTTCATAAAAACTCCAACGTGGCGCGCCGTTGCGATTTGCAATTGATTTCTCAAATATATGATTTTGAGTCCAAAAATCCAAAATGTTAGATTCCATTTTTGGCAGATCTATTTGCGCGGATAAGCTCTTTATTCTGCGATTCTCGTTCATATCCACCCCGCATTCTAACGCGGGTTTGCTACCTTTTAATCGACTTCATTACGTATTGGGGTGGCGGTTGGTAATTAGTTCCGACAAGCCATAACCTTTGCCCCTCCAGGGGGTATCGTGGCCATTCGTAAGTTATTTAAAAAAACCGCAAAGAAAAGCAGTAAACCATCGGTAAAAAAGCCAGTTAAATCAGCGGCGAAAAAACCGGTGAAAAAAGCTGTTGCAAAAAAACCGATTGCTAAGAAAACTGCAAAGCGTTCGCCAAATATCGTCAAGCCAAAGCTAGCTAAAAAAGCTATTGGCAAGAAAGCTCCAGGAAAACCATTTCCGGCAAAGTTGCAAACCTCAACATCTGGGTCATCAACGACAATTTCAGTGACTTCAACAATGCCAAATGCAAATGCTGCTCCCATTATTGAGGAACGTCGCTTAGTTATGCTGCCACCTCCAAAGCCTGTAATAAAGTCAAAAAAGGCAGCAGCACTCAAGCCAATTAAAAGTGCACCTGCGCCATTAGTAGTTCAGGCAAGTGAAATAGCATGGAATGCGACTGAGCTAAAAAGTATTAAGGCCGAATTATCTAAAGATTTAGTAAGGCTACGGAAAGAATTAGAAATTGCTGAAGCAGAAATGGAAGATTTGGTTGAAGCAGCAGGTGTAGGTGCTGGTGACGATCAAGCTGATGCTGGTGCTAAAACATTTGAGCGCGAGCATGAAATGTCACTTGTTTACAATGCAAGGGATATGGTGCAGCAAACTGAACGGGCACTCGAGCGAATTGATAATAAGAGTTATGGCAAGTGCGAGGAGTGCAGCAACTTTGTTGGTAAAGCAAGATTGCAGGTTTTTCCAAGAGCAACACTATGTATGGTTTGTAAGCAGAAAGAGGAGAGACGCTGAACTACCTTCAGCGGAAGCAGTTAGCGGCCACCGCTTTATTAGTTTTTGCTGCAGACTACTTTACAAAGTTACTTGCGATTGAGCACTTATCAAATGAACCAAAGCAAATTATTGGCTCACTCTTGCAGCTTAGGTTAGCGTTTAACTCTGGAGCAGCATTTAGCCTTGCTTCAAGTGGCACAATATTTTTGTCTAGTTTTTCAATCATAATTACTGCAGTAATTTTTTACTTTGCTCGCAGCGTTAGATCTAAATGGTGGGCAATTGCTTTAGGACTGGCGTTAGGTGGAATTTTTGGCAATCTATCTGATCGTATTTTTCGCTCACCGGGGGGATTGCAGGGTGAGGTAGTAGATTGGATTCAGATACCCAAGTGGCCAATATTTAATCTTGCAGATATGGCAGTAGTCTGCGCTGCGATACTTATTACATTGTTAAGTTGGAAAAATACTCCATTCAATAAAGGCAAAGGTGAAGCATGAGTGAGAGAGAAAGAAGAAGCCTTTCTATCCCAGAGGGATTAAATCAAGAGCGAGTAGATGCAGCCCTTTCGAGATTATTGGGATTGTCCAGAAATGTGATTGTGGGCTTGATAGAGGCAGAGGAAATATCTAAATTAGGAAAGATAGTTGGTAAATCTGATCGAGTAACAACGGGAGATCTAATCGAGATATTAATGCCTGCCGCAAAAAGAGAAGCTAAATTAACTGCTACACCAATAGATGGCCTTAAGGTTGTTTACGATGATGAGTACTTAATTGTTATTGATAAGCCAGTAGGTATTGCAGCTCATCCGAGTCCAGGTTGGCAAGGGGCAACAGTGGTGGGTGCAATATTTGCTGCCGGCTATCAACTTTCCACATCGGGTGCGGCCGAACGGCAAGGTGTGGTGCATAGATTAGATGTTGGAACATCGGGCTTGATGGTTGTCGCTAAAAATGAGATTGCTTACTCAAATTTAAAAGATCAGTTTAGGGATCGAACAGTTTCAAAGGTTTATCATGCTCTTGTCCAAGGACACATGGATCCAACTGTTGGGACAATTGATGCACCGATTGATCGCCATCCTCGTGAGGATTATCGTTTTGCGGTAGTTGCCAATGGAAAACCAAGTATCACGCACTATAAAACGTTAGAAGTTTTTCCAGCAGTAACTCTGCTTGAGATTGAGCTTGAAACAGGTCGGACACATCAGATTAGAGTTCATTTCTCAGCACTGCATCACCCATTAGTTGGTGATCTAACTTATGGCTCAGATCCAGCACTGGCCCAAAGGTTAAAGATAAGCAGGCCATGGCTTCATGCAAAACAACTTGGTTTTACCCACCCTGGCAGTGGTGAGCGTCTCTCCTTTAATTCTGAGTATCCAGAGGATCTGACACGCTCACTTACGCTCCTTTCAGATATTGCCCGCTAGTAATTAAGGTCAGTAGTAATCTCACCATCCATGCCTAACGAAACCAGCAACCAGAAGAACTCGGAAAATTTTGTGCACCTGCATGTGCACACGGAGTACTCAATGCTTGATGGAGCTGCAAAAATCTCTGAACTAGTTGCAGAGGTTGCCCGTCAGCAAATGCCAGCAATCGCCATGACAGATCACGGAAATGTATTCGGAGCATTTGAATTCCATAAAACCGCTAAAGCAGCAGGTGTTAAACCAATTATTGGAATTGAAGCTTATGTTGCACCAGAGTCAAGATTTGATAAGAGAAGAGTCAAATGGGCAGAAGGCGGGGAAGATGATGTCTCAGGCGGCGGTGCCTATACGCATATGACCTTGCTGGCAGAAAATAATGAAGGGCTATCAAATTTGTTTAAGCTCTCGTCATTAGCTTCCCTTGAAGGTTTTTACTATAAGCCAAGAGTAGATCGAGAGTTACTCGCAAAGTATTCAAAGGGAATTATTGGTACTACCGGTTGCGCAGGCGGCGAAATACAAACAAGGTTACGCATGGGTGGGTACAAAGAGGCGCTAAAAGCGGCTAGCGACTTAAGAGATATTTTCGGCCCAGATAATTTCTTTCTGGAAATTATGGATCACTCAATTGAGATCGAACAAAGAGGTTTTGCAGATTTGATAAAATTAGGTAAAGAACTAAACCTTCCCCAACTTGCTACAAATGACCTTCACTATACCCATCATGAAGATGCAGCAGCTCACGAGGTTTTACTTTGTATTCAATCCGGGTCAACTATTGCTGATCCAAAAAGATTTAAATTTGAGAACTCAGAGTTTTATCTGAAGAGCGCAAAGCAGATGCGTGAGTTGTTCAAAGATTTTCCAATAGCTTGCGATAACACCTTACTTATCGCTGAGCGATGTGACACAACTATGCGCGAAGGTGAGAATTTGCTACCAAGATTCCCAGTACCGCAAGGACAAACGGAAGATAGTTGGTTAATAAAATTGGCCAATGAAGGTTTAGTTGAAAAAATGGGTAATCAAGTACCACTGGAGTACCAAGAGCGACTCAACTTCGAGTTGGATGTAATGATAAAAATGGGTTTCCCCGGATACTTCTTAGTTGTTGCAGATCTTTGTGATCACGCTCGAAAAGTTGGAATTCGCGTTGGCCCAGGTCGTGGCTCTGCTGCCGGTTCACTAGTTTCATATGCTCTTGGCGTTACCGGCCTTGACCCAATTAAATTTAATTTATTGTTTGAGCGATTCTTAAACCCAGAGCGTATTTCAATGCCAGATATAGATTTAGATTTTGATGAGCGACGTAGATCAGAAATGATTGCATATGCAACGGCAAAATATGGAGATGATCGAGTTGCGCAGATAATTACCTACGGAACAATTAAGTCAAAGCAGGCAATTAAAGATTCAACTAGAGTTCTTGGTTACCCATATGCATTGGGTGAGAGATTGACTAAATCTCTTCCACCTTCAGTCATGGGCAAGGATATTTCACTTAGTGGAGTATTTGATATGGATGATGATCGCTACGGCGAAGCATCTGAATTTCGTAACCTATATGAGAGTGATTCTGATTCAAAAAAAATAGTAGATACCGCACTTGGAATTGAGGGATTAAAGCGACAATGGGGAGTTCATGCAGCTGGAGTAATTTTAAGTAAAGAGCCGTTGCTAGATGTTATTCCAATCCATCGCAGAGATTCAGACGGTGCGATCATTACGCAGTTTGATATGGGAGCATGTGAAGCCACTGGATTATTAAAGATGGACTTCTTAGGGCTCCGGAACTTATCTGTTTTGGATGATTGTTTATTAAATATCGAGAAGAACTTAGGTAAGAAAGTGGTATTAGAAACCTTGCCTTTATCTGATAAGAAAACTTTTGAGTTGCTATCAAGAGGAGACACTCTAGGTGTATTTCAGTTAGATAGCGCGCCGATTAGGTCACTGCTGCGCTCTATGGCACCAGATAGCTTTGAGGACATTGCAGCCGTGATTGCACTTTATCGTCCAGGACCAATGGGTGAAGATTCACATAATAAGTACGCTGATTACAAAAATGGCCGCAAGGTTCCAGTTGCGATTCATCCTGAATTAGATAAACCATTAAATGAAATATTGAAAGATACATATGGATTAATTGTTTATCAGGAGCAGGTATTAGCGATTGCCCGCAAAGTAGCTGGTTTTACTTTAGGGCGAGCAGATTTGCTCCGTAAAGCTATGGGCAAAAAGGATAAGAAGATTTTGGACAAGGAAAAAGTTCATTTTGAAAGCGGAATGAAGGCGAATGGTTTTTCTGAGGATGCTGTAGAAAAATTATGGCAAACACTAATCCCATTCTCTGATTATGCATTCAATAGGGCTCATAGCGCCGGTTATGGCTTACTTTCATTTTGGACTGCATATCTGAAAGCTAACTATCCAGCAGAATATATGGCTGCGCTTCTAACTAGTGTTCGTGATGATAAAGATAAGAGTGCTCTCTACTTAAATGAGTGTCGCCGAATGGGTATTAAGGTTCTTCCACCTGATGTAAATGAATCAGATTCGGAGTACACACCAATTGGAAGTGATATTAGATTCGGCTTAACTGCTATAAGAAATGTTGGCGAAAATGTTGTTGCTTCAATAATCAACAATCGGAAGATAAAAGGGCGCTATGAAAATTTTGGAGATTTCTTATCAAAAGTTGACGCTATCGTATGCAATAAAAAGAGTATTGAATCATTGATTAAAGCTGGTGCATTTGATTCCTTAAGCCATTCCCGACGTGGTTTAATGATGGTGTTCCTAGAAGCTTTAGATGTTGTATCGGAAGCCAAGCGGGCAGAGTCAATTGGTCAGTTTGACTTATTTGGTGCGGCAAATGCCACTTCTAGCATCAATGGAGTTGTGCTTGAAATCCCAAATATTGAATGGGAAAAAATGATGTTGCTTGGGTACGAGAGGGAGATGTTAGGACTATATGTTTCAGACCACCCACTTCTAGGTGTCGAACATGTTTTACGTTCAGTGGCTGATTTTTCAATAAGCCAAATTCCTGAGGTCGCTCATGATCAAATAATTACTATTGGTGGTTTAATTACTCAAATACAACGTAAAGTTTCAAAGCAAGGAACACCTTGGGCGATTGTCACTGTTGAAGATTTAGAGGGAGCAGTTGATGTTTTATTTTTCTCTAATGCTTATGCAGCCCATGGCGTTAACTTAGTAGAGGATCGAATTGTTGCAATTCGTGGTCGAGTTGATAAACGAGAGGAACAGCCTAGAATTTCAGCCCTTGATTTAACCTTGCCCGATTTGAAGCAAGTACCAACTGGTCCATTAATTATTTCTATGGAGATGTCGCGCTGCACACCTCCAGTAATAGATCGAATGAATGAGATTTTGCGTTCACATCCAGGTGCAAGAGAGGTTCATCTGCGGCTAGTCGATGGCGAGAAAAAAACCGTTCTTAAATTAGATGAGGCTCTAAAAGTTACTTCATCGCCAAGTTTAAGTGCAGATCTAAAAACTGTACTAGGGCCAGATTGTCTAGTGCTTTAATGGGGTTAAAAAAGATTGATCTTCTGCCGGCAGTTGATATTAAGGATGGACTCGCAGTTAGGCTAAATAAATCAAATATAGATTCAATTAAGGATTACGGCCAACCATCTGAGGTAATAAATGATTTTATTGCAGCGGGGGCAAAATGGATTCACCTTGTTGATATAAATGCAGCATTTAGAAGCGGCAATAACCGGGAGATGATTAAAGAACTAATTAGAAAGATTCAAATACCAATCCAGCTTTCTGGCGGTATCGCTGATCAAGATGCTCTTGATTCTGCACTTTCTACAAGCGCTAAGCGAATAAATCTTGCAACGTCATCCCTATTAGATATTGAATGGGTTAAAAAAGTTCTTAGTGCTCATGCTGATCGCATCTCAGTTAGCTTAGATGTCAGTAATGAGGTATTGATTGCAAGAGGTAGCGGTGAAGTACTTGGAAATGTTTTTGATTTCTTATCGATACTAAATGATGTTGGATGTAAAAGGTATGTAGTCACTGACAATTCAGCAGATGGAGCACTAACTGGTCCAAACCTCAATTTGATTCAAAAGATTTTAGAACGAACAGATGCTTCTATTATTGCAAGCGGTGGGGTTGGAAAAATTTCAGACATTGATGATTTGCGACACTTAGGTGTAGAAGGTGTGATAGTTGGGCAGGCGCTATATGTCGGTGCGGTTGATTTAAATGCGGCACTCGACGCTTGTTCTGAATAATCGGCGCAGGGTTCTGTTCAATTACGGCAGAATAGGCAAGTGGAAAAGGCATTGATCTCTCTTAACTCATTTCGTGAATATGCGAAAGAGTTTAATGTCATTCCAGTTGCCAGAAAGCTAAGTATAAAAAATCAGTCACCACTTTCAATTTATAATAAGTTAGCCTCACATAGGAGCGGAACATTTTTACTGGAGTCCGCAGAAGCTGGCGTTTGGTCCAGGTACTCATTCATTGGTGTCAACAGTGAAGCAACTCTTACTGAAGCAAATGGTTTAGCTATTTGGGAAGGGGTAATGCCTGCTGGTGCTCCGACTGGAATTGATCCATTATCGGCACTAAGAATTTCTACAAAACATTTACGATCCCCAAAACTCGATGGCTTGCCACCACTTACAGGCGGACTTGTTGGTTATTTGGGTTATGAAATTGTTCGCCGACTTGAGAAGTTACCAAATTTAGCTTTAAGTGATGTAGATATCCCAGAGATTGCGATGATGCTCACATCTGACTTGGCTGTTTATGATCATAAAGAAGGTGTTGTCACGTTAATTGCGAATGCAATCAATTGGGATGGAAGTCCTGATCGAGTGGACTTGGCGTATGAAAATGCCATTTTTAGATTAGATGAAATGGAACTAAATTTAAGCATTCCAGATCTTAATCTAACAAAAATTCCAGAGCGAGTTGTACCTGATTTTAGGCGTAATACAGATAATGAAAGTTATATAAGTAAAGTTGAACTAATTAAGGAAGAGATAAAATCTGGAGAAGCATTTCAAGTTGTTTTATCCCAGAGATTTTCTATGTCAGCTACAGCAGACCCTTTTGATCTTTATCGAGTGTTACGCGAGCAAAATCCAAGCCCTTATATGTATTTGTTTCGCTTCGCGAACGGATTATCAGTAGTTGGTTCAAGCCCGGAAGCGTTGGTAAAAGTCACTGGTGACCAAGTGATGATTCATCCTATTGCTGGCACACGGGCAAGAAGCGAAGATATAGCAACTGATGAAAAGTCAGCTCAAGAATTGCTTCTGGATCCAAAAGAAAGAGCCGAACATTTAATGCTTGTTGATCTTGGTCGAAATGATTTGGGTAGAGTTTGCCAAGCCGGAACAGTTGAAGTCACTGAGTTTATGCAAATTGAACGATACTCACATGTTATGCATATTGTTTCGACAGTAGTTGGTAAATTAGCTACGAAAATAGCACCAATCGAAGCTTTGTTTGCAGTATTTCCAGCAGGAACATTGTCTGGTGCGCCTAAGCCAAGGGCTATGGAGATTATCGAAGAGAATGAACCTACTAGACGTGGCATATATGGCGGGACAATTGGTTACTTAGATTTTACTGGAAATATAGACACATGCATTGCAATTAGAACTGCAGTTATTAAGGATGGAATTGCTTACGTACAAGCTGGAGCTGGGATTGTAGCTGACTCTAATCCAGTTTCTGAGAATCAAGAATGCTTAAATAAGGCGGCTGCAGTTCTGGGAGCTATAGCAACAGCAAATAGTATGGTGTCTTTATAATGAAATCATCTATTTTACTTAGTTTACTTTTTGTTGCGCTACTGACATATTTATTGATCAAGTTCAATAAGCGAATAAATTCTAAAAAGTATTCACGTAAACCCTTAGATGCCTGGGGATCACTTTCAGAAGGGATTGATCCCACTGATGAGTGAATCAAATGTACTTTCAGCAATAATTGAAGGCGTACTTGAAGATGTCGAACGCCGTAAAGTGCCGATATCTCAACTTAGAGAGCAAATTGATGGAGCACCAGAACTTAGAAATGCCTTTCAGGCACTTAATAAAGAAGGCATGCGGCTAATAGCAGAGGTTAAACGTTCCTCGCCAAGCAAGGGTGATCTATCTGTAATTACAGATCCAGTTTCCCTTGCTTTGGACTACCAGAATGGCGGAGCTGATGTAATTAGTGTTCTTACTGAGGAGCGCAGATTTAAAGGTAAAATTTCTGATTTAACTTCGATCAGATCAGCGGTTAATTTACCAATTTTACGTAAAGATTTTATAGTTACAGAGTTTCAAGTTTTTGAATCTAGAATTATTGGTTCAGACTTAATACTGCTAATAGTGGCTGGGCTTTCAAAGTCACAGTTAGTTGATTTTTATCAATTAGCAGTTGAGTTAGGGATGGATGTTTTGGTTGAAGTACACGATTTAAAAGAAGCTGAGATTGCATTAGAAATTGGCTCAAAAATTATTGGTGTTAATAGTCGGAACTTAAAAACATTGGAGGTTGATGAAAGTAATTTTCAATTAATTTTGCCTCAACTCCCGCGATCTGTTTTAAAGGTGGCTGAATCGGGTATAAGTAGTCGTTCTCAGGTCCTATCCGTTCAAGAATTAGGCGCTAAGGCGGTGTTAATTGGAGAAGCTTTGGTTAAGGCGGGTAACCCAGTTCATACCGTAAAAGAACTTCTTAATCGGTAGAAATCTTATAAACTCTCACCATGGCTAGCGACAAGATAATTACCGGAATTGAGTCAACTTTACTTGGCCATTTTGGCCCGTATGGTGGAAGATTTGTTCCAGAAGCCTTAATTGCAGCATTGGATGAATTATCGGCTGCTCATATTTCTGCTCAATCTGATCCAAAGTTTCAATCAGAATTAGCTGAATTACATAGAACATACACTGGTCGACCTAGCATTTTAACGGAGGCTAAGAGATTTGCCGAGCATGCAGGCGGCGCTCGAATATTGTTAAAGCGAGAAGATTTAAATCATACGGGTAGTCACAAAATCAATAATGTGTTAGGACAAGCACTTTTAACAAAGCGTATGGGTAAGAAAAGAATTATTGCTGAAACTGGTGCCGGTCAACATGGCGTTGCATCAGCAACAGCGGCAGCGTTGTTTGGTTTGGAGTGCGTTGTTTACATGGGCGAAGCAGACACCAAGAGGCAAGCATTAAATGTTGCTCGAATGAAGTTATTAGGTGCAACAGTAGTTCCAGTTACGCAAGGCTCTAAAACACTAAAAGATGCGATCAATGAAGCAATGCGGGATTGGGTTACAAATGTTGATACCACGCATTATTTATTAGGTACCGTTGCTGGACCACATCCATTTCCAACTATGGTGCGAGATTTTCAAAGAATTATTGGGGTTGAGGCACGGTCACAAGTTCTAGAGTTAACCGGAAAATTACCAGATGCAGTTTTGGCATGTGTTGGTGGTGGATCAAATGCAATAGGAATATTTCACCCTTTTATTGATGATAAATCAGTTCGATTGATTGGATTTGAAGCTGGCGGTAGTGGACTTGAAACTGGCTTGCATGCCGCAACTATTTCAGGTGGTTCACCTGGTGTACTTCATGGAACACGCTCTTACGTATTACAAGATAAAGATGGTCAAACCGTAGAGTCACATTCAATATCTGCCGGACTTGATTATCCTGGCGTGGGCCCAGAACATGCATACTTAAATGATATTGGCCGCGCAGAATATAGACCGGTAACTGATGATCAAGCTATGTATGCATTCTCATTACTTTGTAAAACTGAGGGAATAATTCCGGCTATTGAAACTGCACATGCGCTAGCGGGAGCGCTAGAGGTGGGCAATGAATTGGGCAAAGATGCAATTTTATTGATAAATCTTTCTGGGCGAGGCGATAAAGATGTGCAGACCGCTGCTGAATATTTTGGATTACCTCTTTAATGCCAACCCCATTAGAGGAATTATTTGTTAAGACAAAATCTGAAAATAGAGCAGCATTAATTGGTTACCTGCCAGCCGGGTTTCCAACTCAAAAGGACGCTAAATCGATAGTTAAATCGATGATTGATGGTGGGGTTGATGCAATCGAAATTGGATATCCATACTCAGATCCAGTGATGGACGGTGCTGTTATCCAGGCAGCTTCTGAACAGGCAATCTCTAATGGCGCTGGAGCAGAGGAAGTATTTGAACTACTTAAAATGAGTGTGAGTTATGGGGCGCCTTCTGTTGTTATGAGTTATTGGAGTCCAATTGAAAAATATGGCTCAGCTAAGTTTGCTTCGTCAATATCTGCTGCAGGTGGATCTGGCGTAATAACTCCTGATTTAACTATTGAGGAGTCTAATCAGTGGGCAAATGAAACAGCTAATATGTCAATAAATAGAATTTATGTAGTAGCTCCCAGCACGGTTGATGATCGATTATCAAAAGTTACTTCACAATGTTCTGGATTTATATATGCAGCTAGTTTAATGGGTGTGACTGGGGCTCGAAGCTCAGTTTCTATTAATGCAAAGTTGCTTGTTGATCGAATTCGGAAATTTAGTGACACACCTATTGCGGTAGGGCTTGGTGTTTCAACTAAGGAACAAGCTATGGAAGTAGCCAAATATGCTGATGGTGTAATTGTTGGCTCAGCATTTATTAAGATTATTCAAGAGAATGGAACTGGTAGGTCGGGTTTAAAGAAGATAAAGTACCTAGCAGCATCACTTGCTGAAGGAGTCCGAAATGGGCGATAAACTAAAAATTGCTCAACCATGGCTAACGCTAATTTGCCGATTGGTTTTAGGCGGAGTTTTAATCGCTGCAGGTGTATTAAAAATCGGCAATCTACAAAAATCTGCTATGGCAGTTCGTGCTTATGAACTTTTACCGATTTCGCTAGCAAATTTTTTAGGGTATTCATTGCCCTGGGTAGAAATAGGAATTGGATTGTTACTGGTAACTGGTGCACTTGTAAGATTTGCAGGGTTAGTTGGAGCCATCACAATGCTAGCTTTTATAATTGCAATTTCGCAGGCATGGGCAAGAGGGCTGAGTATTGACTGTGGTTGTTTTGGCGGGGGCGGTACGATCGATCCAAGCCAGACTAAGTATTTATCCGAAATTATCAGAGATATAGGTTTAATGGCCCTAGGGATTTACTTATATTTCTATCCTAAGGGTAGATTTGGCATTGAAAAATAGTTAAGAAACCGAACAGGAGAGAAAAATGGCTACAAATAATAGTGGAGACAAAGGAACTCGCAATTTAGTAATTGCAATGGTCGCTTTTATAGTAGTTGTTGGCGTAATTTTTTCCCTAGTAAGTAATAGATCAAATTCAAATTACGCTGTGCCAGCAACAGTTTCTGAGGCAGATGGATACGGAATAGTATTAAATCCAACTTCAACACCAAAGATTGATGTTTATCTTGATTATCAGTGCCCAGCCTGTAGGGCTTTTGAACTTATAAATGGTGAGTATTTAAATGAGGTTATCGCACAAAAGAAAGCCAAAGTGGTGTTTCATCCGTTGACTTTTATTGGGCCAGAGTCAATTATTGCTGCTAACGCAGTTGCGTGCGCTGCAGATGAAAATAAATTTGTTGATATGAATTTAGCATTGTATAAAAATCAAGCTTCCAGTGAAAATTCCGGTAAATGGCAGGGGGATGCGATGCTTGCAGTAGGTGATTCCATTGGACTTAGATCTGATAGCTTTAAAAAGTGTGTTGCAGATGGTAAATATGTAAAGTGGACTGGAAATGTATCTGTGGCTTCCGGTAAAGCAAATATAAATAGCACTCCAACCATTCGAATTGATGGCAAGGATTTGGATCGCAACACGGAATATGGTGATCCAGTTAAGTTCAAAGCTGCTTTAACCGCAGGAGGCGTTAAGTAGCAGTACTTAACTTAAATGTTTGCATTTATACCAAGCCCGAGTTCATCCTCGATTTCACTCGGGCCAGTTACTTTTCACTATTACGCACTTTGCATAATTTTGGGAATCACTGCGGCAATCTGGATTGGCCGTAAGCGCTATAGATCAAATGGCGGAGTTGCAGATGAAGTATCAGATGCAGCAGTTTGGGCTATTCCTTTTGGAATAATTGGTGGCCGCCTCTATCACGTAATATCTTCGCCAAGTAACTACTTCGGTGAATCTGGCGATCCAGTTGATGCGCTTCGAATATGGAAAGGCGGACTTGGAATTTGGGGTGCCATTTCATTAGGTGCATTTGGTGCCTATCTTTATTTTAAAACTCACAAAACTTCACTTGGTTTTTCGAAATTTCTTGATGCGCTTGCACCTGGTGTGATTATTGCGCAGGCTATTGGGAGAGTAGGAAATTGGTTTAATCAGGAAGTATTTGGAAAGCCAACATCACTTCCTTGGGGGTTGGAGATAGATAGATTTAATAGGCCCCGGGACTATAAAAATTTTTTAACATTCCATCCTACTTTTCTTTATGAAGCGATCTGGTGCTTAGTTATTGCTTATCTCTTAATCAAGTTGCCAGGTTATTTGAAAAGTTTCTCCCAAAATTCAGGAGATATTTTTGCCCTTTACATATTTGGATATACCTTTGGCCGAATATGGATAGAAGCACTTCGGATAGATCAAGCGAACTATATTCTCGGATTTCGGGTTAATATCTGGGTTAGTTTGATCATTCTTCTCACTTCCGCGGCTTATTTATTTAGAAGTAAGCGTCGTGGCAAATTAACGCGAGGTTCTTTAAAAGGTTAGAATGACCGGATGGGATTGGAAGAAGTACAAATTCGCAATATGGAGCACCGAGCAAATCGTGCCGGTTGGTTGCGCGCTGCTGTACTAGGTTCAAATGATGGATTGGTATCAACGGCGAGTTTAATGATTGGCATTGCAGCTGCAAATAAAAGCGATTTTCTAATAACAGCAGGGCTGGCTGGCATTGCTGCAGGTGCTATGTCAATGGCAGTTGGAGAGTATGTTTCAGTTAAATCCCAAAATGATATTGAAACTGCCGACAGGGAAATAGAGATAAAGCAATTAGCAACAGACCCAGAAGGTGAATTCGAAGAGTTAGTTGAAATATATATGAAGCGTGGGTTAGCAAGACAGCTTGCAACTGAAGTAGTAACTGCGCTTCATAAGCAAGATCCATTAGAAGCGCACTTAAGGGATGAGCTGGGCCACTTTGACCACACTAGAGCTAGACCATTACAAGCAGGAGTTGCTTCCGCAATTGCATTTACAGCAGGAGGAGTAATTCCTCTTTTAGGCGCACTAATCTCTAAATCTGATCCAGTTGCACTAGTCCTTATCTTTACAGCTATCGGTTTAGTTGTTGCCGGTTTTGTTAGCGCCAAGATCGCTGCCTCACCGATACCTAAAACTATTGGTCGGATTTTCCTAGGCGGGGTATTTGGCGTTGTAATTACTGCAGGTATTGGTTGGTTGGTTGGGCTTACCGGGATTTAATTACCCTGATACAATTCGCCTAGTTAAGAAGTAGATGTTGGGCCACAGTCGTCCCGACCCACATATGGGAGCGGCCTTTTAATTTGGAAATGAATAAGCTTTTTTCCACAACTCCAAATGCAGTTGGGTTATATGACCCTGCCAATGAACATGATGCATGTGGTGTTGCAATGGTCGCGACTCTAAACAAGTTGGCTACTCACGAAATCGTTGCAAAAGCGTTAACTGCACTAAGAAATCTTGAGCACAGAGGTGCATCAGGTGCCGAACCTGATAGCGGTGATGGGGCCGGAATACTAATTCAAGTACCAGATAGATTTTATAGATCAGTAATTAATTTTAAACTTCCAAAGTTTGGTGAGTATGCCACTGGAATATTTTTTATTAAACCTGGCGAAAATGATTACCAGAGCGCTATTGAGAAAATTGCTCAAGAAGAGGGGTTAGTAGTTCTTGGCTGGCGGGATGTACCAATCAATTCTAAGTCTCTTGGCAAAACCGCACTCTCTGTAATGCCGGAATTTAAGCAAATATTTATTTCTGGCTTAAAAAATGAGAATGACCTAATTTTAGAGAGAATGGCATTTTGTTTACGTAAAAGAGTTGAGCATACATTGCCAATATATGTGCCCTCACTTTCATCTAGAACGATAGTTTACAAGGGCATGCTTACTACTAATCAATTAGAAGAATTCTTCCCGGATTTATCTAACTCTCTTGTGGAGTCGCCAATGGCCCTTGTTCATTCAAGATTTTCTACAAATACTTTTCCGTCTTGGCCACTTGCTCATCCTTACCGTTTCATTGCACATAATGGTGAGATCAATACTGTAAAAGGAAATCGCAACTGGATGAGATCTAGAGAAACATTGTTAGAAAGTAAATTAATACCTGGAGATTTAAAGCGCTTATTTCCAATAGTAGATAACTCAGGGAGCGATTCGGCTTCTTTTGATGAGGTCTTAGAATTACTTTACCTAGGTGGCAGATCATTGCCACATTCAGTATTAATGATGATTCCTGAGGCTTGGGAAAATCACACAACCATGTCACGAGAGCGTAAAGATTTTTATGCATTCCACTCTGCACTGATGGAACCATGGGATGGGCCCGCCTGTGTCACATTCACTGATGGCAAGCAAGTTGGAGCTGTGCTCGATAGAAATGGCTTAAGGCCATCAAGATTTTGGGTAACTGATGATGGCTTGGTAGTACTTGCTAGCGAGGTTGGTGTATTGGATTTTCCACCAGAGAAAATTATTCGCAAGGGAAGATTGCAACCTGGAAAAATGTTTTTAGTTGATATTCAAGAGGGAAGAATTATTGAAGATGATGAAATTAAGCAAACACTTGCTAATGCTGCACCTTATTCAGATTGGCTACATGCAGGATTAGTGAAGTTAGGGGATCTGCCAGCCAGGGAACATATTGTCTATCCCCACTCCTCAGTTCTTAGAAGGCAAAGAGCGTTTGGTTACACAGAGGAGGAAATTCGAATAATTATTACTCCGATGGCAAAGAATGGCGCAGAGCCACTTGGGTCAATGGGTACTGATACGCCAATTGCTGCTCTATCGGAAAAACCACGATTACTCTTTGATTATTTCGCACAATTATTTGCTCAGGTAACTAATCCACCTCTGGACGCAATCCGTGAAGAACTTGTAACTTCTTTAGGTGGTTCAATCGGGCCAGAGCATAACTTATTGGAACCCGGACCTGCGTCTTGTCGTCAAATTTCATTACAGTTTCCAGTAATTGATAATGATGAATTAGCTAAAATTATTCACGTTAATGCTGATGGCGATCAGCCAGGATTCGCTTGCCATGTTGTTAGAGGATTATTTCCAATTGCCGGTGGCGGCAAGTCACTAGTAGCAAGAATAAATGAGATTAGACAAGAAGTATCAAAAGCAATTAGTGAAGGTGCGAGAATAATTGTCCTATCTGATCGAGATGGAGATGGGGAAAATGCACCTATTCCATCCTTGTTATTAACATCAGCGGTTCATCATCATTTAATCCGTGAAAAAACTAGGACAAAGGTTGGTCTAGTAGTTGAAAGTGGTGAGGTACGCGAGGTTCACCATGTTGCGTTATTAATTGGATTTGGTGCTGCAGCTGTAAATCCATATTTAGCAATGGAAAGCGCGGAAGACTTAGTTCGTCAAGGTGTCATTTCTGGCATTACTCCCGAAAAGGCGGTTAGAAATTTAATTAAGTCTCTCGGCAAAGGTGTATTAAAAGTAATGTCAAAAATGGGTGTTTCAACTATTGCCTCATATACCGGGGCTCAAATATTTGAGGCTATTGGTTTATCTAAAGAAATAGTTGACGAATACTTTGTAGGTGTTACTTCAAGATTAGGCGGAGTTGGCATTGATGTGATCGCTCAAGAAACAATTAAGCGTCACCATATTGCTTATCCTCCTGGAGGTGAGATCCCAGGTGCGAAGCGACTTCAAATTGGTGGTGAATACCAATGGCGTCGAGAGGGTGAGCCTCATCTATTTGATCCAGAAACTGTATTCACGCTTCAGCATGCAACTAGATCAAAAAGATTTGATGTTTTCAAACGTTACACAGCAAGAGTAGATGACCAATCTCGTAGGCTAATGACTTTGCGCGGCTTGTTTACATTTAATGATGGTGTCAATAAATCAATTCCTATAGATGAAGTTGAGCCTGCTTCAGAAATAATTAAGAGATTTGCAACTGGAGCAATGTCCTATGGATCAATTTCACAGGAGGCTCATGAAACTTTAGCTATTGCAATGAATCGAATCGGAGGCAAGTCTAATACTGGCGAAGGTGGCGAAGATTCTGCTCGAAATACTCCTGATAAAAATGGCGACTTACGCAGATCTGCAATCAAGCAGGTGGCAAGCGGAAGATTTGGTGTTACAAGTGAGTACTTAGTCAATGCAGATGACATTCAAATTAAAATGGCACAGGGTGCTAAACCAGGAGAAGGCGGACAACTACCTGGTAATAAGGTTTACCCATGGATAGCTAAGGTGCGCTACTCAACTCCTGGAGTTGGTTTAATTTCACCCCCACCTCACCATGATATTTATTCAATCGAAGATCTTGCTCAGCTAATTCATGATCTTAAAAATTCAAATAAAAATGCACGTATCCACGTTAAATTAGTAGCAGAAGTAGGAGTCGGTACAGTTGCAGCTGGTGTCAGTAAGGCTCATGCAGATGTTGTTTTAATTTCTGGCCATGATGGCGGAACTGGCGCCTCACCACTTACATCGTTAAAGCATGCTGGAGCTCCATGGGAGTTAGGTTTAGCTGAAACGCAGCAGACACTGATGCTAAATGGTTTGCGTGAGCGAATAGTTGTTCAAGTTGATGGCCAAATGAAGACTGGTCGTGATGTGGTTATTGCTGCCTTGTTGGGAGCAGAGGAGTATGGATTTGCAACCGCCCCACTAGTTGTTTCTGGTTGTGTAATGATGCGGGTTTGTCATTTAGATACATGTCCGGTTGGAGTAGCTACTCAAAATCCAGAGCTGCGGAAAAAATTTACTGGTAAGCCAGAGTTTGTTGAGACTTTTTTTGAGTACATTGCTGAAGAGGTTAGGCAAATTCTTGCACAACTTGGCTTTAGGAGTTTGAGTGAAGTAATTGGTCAAGTTGAATTACTAAATACAACATCTGCTGTTGATCATTGGAAGGCTAGTGGTTTAGATTTATCACCACTACTTATTGCACCAAGCAGTGATTTACCTCGCAAAAATACTACCTTGCAGGACCATGGATTAGTTAATGCGTTAGATAATGATTTAATTGAATTGTCAAAAGATGCTTTAAATAGTGCAATACCTGTAAGACTCGAAATGCAGGTTCGCAATGTTAATAGAACTGTTGGCACCATGCTTGGTGCCGAGATCACTCGTAAATATGGTGGTGTGGGATTACCGACTGACACAATAGATGTAACTTTTCACGGTTCTGCTGGGCAATCATTTGGTGCTTTCATCCCATCGGGCTTAACTCTTAGACTTTATGGAGATAGTAATGATTATGTAGGTAAAGGCTTATCTGGTGGTCGAATTATTATTAGACCAGATGAGCGAGCTATTTTTGATTCAAGCAAGAATGTAATTGCTGGCAATGTGATTGGCTATGGTGCAACCTCAGGCGAAATAATGATTGCTGGAGTTGTTGGGGAGCGTTTCTGTGTTCGTAACTCTGGCGCTGTTGCAATCGTCGAGGGCCTAGGAGATCATGGCTGCGAATACATGACTGGGGGAATGGTGATTGTTTTAGGCAACATTGGCAGGAACTTTGCTGCTGGCATGTCCGGTGGTCGTGCTTTTGTTTTAGATTTGGATCACCGTTTAGTAAATACTGAGATGGTTGATATTTTATCTCTTCCAAATGATCAGGAAGAGATTGTGAAAGCCATTATTTCTAAATTTGCTGCAGAAACTGGATCCAAAATTGCAGGTGAAATAATTAATGAATGGTCTGTCGCAAAATCGCGGATTTCATTAGTTATGCCACGTGATTATGCAAGAGTTTTAGAGGTTATGGCAAAGGCGCAGCGCGAAGGCATGCCAATGGAAAGCGCAGTTATGGCGGCTATTAATGGCTGATCCAAAGGGTTTTCTAACAACAAGCCGTCAGATGCCAAAACGTAGACCGGTCGATGTGCGAATTAAAGATTGGAAAGAGGTTTATCAAGAGCAAGATTTTTCCGATTTACAAAAACAGGCTGGGCGATGTATGGATTGTGGTATTCCTTTCTGTCATCAGGGATGTCCATTAGGTAATTTGATTCCAGAATGGAACGATTTAATTTGGCGCGGCGAAAAGAGTGAAGCAATTGATCGATTGCATGCGACAAATAACTTCCCAGAATTCACTGGAAGGTTATGCCCAGCTCCATGTGAAACTGCTTGTGTAGTAGCAATTAATGCAGAGGCTGTAACTATTAAGCAGGTTGAGCTTCGAACAATTGAAGAAGCATTTCTGGAGAAAAGAGTTGTTCCTCTTATTCCAGATAGACTGACTGGTAAAACCGTTGCAGTAATTGGCTCTGGCCCGGCTGGCCTAGCAGCTGCTCAACAATTAACTAGAGCAGGGCACACAGTTGCTGTTTATGAGCGGGCAGACAAAATTGGCGGGCTTCTACGTTATGGAATACCAGAGTTTAAAATGGAGAAATCAATTCTGGATAGAAGGCTTTATCAGATGGAGCAGGAAGGAACACGATTCCGTACCAACATCGAAGTTGGTAAAGATATTACTGGAAGTGCTTTGCGTAATAAATATGATGCTGTGGTAGTTGCAATTGGTGCGACTAATTGGCGTGACTTACCAATTCCTGGCAGAGAAGCAGTAGGTGTCTATCAAGCTATGGAGTATCTGCCTTGGGGTAATAAACAAGCCTCGGGTGAAATCACCGGTGAATCACCAATAAGTGCCAAAGACAAAGATGTAGTGATTCTTGGCGGCGGTGATACTGGAGCTGATTGTCTGGGCACTGCAATTAGGCAGGGCGCAAAATCTGTAACTCAACTTGAGATCATGCCAAGACCAGGTGATGAAAGACCGAGTGAGCAACCATGGCCTACTTATCCGATGATTTATAGAGTAAGCAGTGCACATGAAGAAGCTGGAGAGAGAATTTACTCAGTTTCTACGCAAGAGTTTGTTAAAGATAAAAATGGAAATCTTAAAGCTCTAATCTTGGTTGAAACTAAGCTGGTTAACGGAAAATTTGAGCAAGTTCCGGGCAGCGAGAGGGAGATCCCGGCGGATCTGGTATTTCTTGCTATGGGCTTTACTGGTCCTGAGAAAAGTGATTTATTAGATCAATTAGAGGTTGAATTAGACGACAGAGGCAATATTAAACGAGATGGTGAATATGCAACCTCAGCCGATGGGGTTTATGTATGTGGCGATGCAGGCAGGGGACAGTCTTTAATAGTTTGGGCTATCGCTGAAGGTCGCAGCGCAGCGGCAGCGGTAGATACTTACCTTTCTGGACACACGCAACTGCCTTTCCCAATAGAACCAACCGCTCGCCCTTTGATGGTTTAAGGTCAACATATGCGCCGAGCGAAAATTGTTTGCACGATGGGTCCAGCAGTTGAATCGATAGAAAAAATAACAGAGTTGATTGATGCCGGCATGAATATGGCTCGACTAAACCTCTCGCATGGAGGATACGATGAACATCAAAGCAGGCTTGATGCAGTTAGATCTGTTGCAAAAAAAGCAAATAAAGCAGTCGCAATATTAGTTGACTTGCAAGGACCAAAAATTCGTTTAGGTCGCTTCTCTGATGGGCCGCATGAGTTATCACGTGGTGATATTTTTGTTATTACAACTGATGATATTCCTGGCACGAAGGAGCGGGTAAGTACAACCTATAAAGGGTTACCGGGTGATTGTAAGGCCGGTGATAAAATCATGATTGATGATGGAAAAGTTTCAGTTCAAGTTGTCGAGGTCAAAGGCAATGATGTAGTAACCAAAGTAGTTCAACCTGGAATGGTAAGTAATAATAAAGGACTTAATCTTCCCGGGGTTGCAGTTTCAGTTCCAGCGCTCTCAGAGAAAGATATTGCGGATTTGCGCTGGGGCTTAAAAGCAGGCGCAGACTTCATTGCACTTTCCTTTGTAAGAAGTGCAGCAGATATTAAAGATGTTCATAAGATTATGGAAGAAGTTGGTATTAGAGTTCCGGTTATAGCTAAAATCGAAAAGCCACAGGCAGTTGAAAACTTACAGGAAATAGTTGACGCATTTGATGGAATTATGGTTGCTCGAGGTGATCTAGGAGTTGAGTTGCCAATCGAAGATGTTCCGATTGTGCAAAAGCGCTGTATTACAGTGGCGCGCGAGTCTGCAAAACCAGTAATAGTTGCAACTCAAATGCTAGATTCAATGACGTTTAACTCGCAACCAACTAGAGCAGAAGCTACAGATTGTGCGAATGCTGTATTAGATGGTGCTGATGCTTTGATGTTATCGGGTGAGACAAGCGTTGGTGAATTTCCAATAGAAGCAGTGAAGGTTATGGCACGTATTATTGAACGAACTGAAGAGGTTGCATTAGATCAAATTCCGCCGCTAAAGCATTCACCCGCTACAAAAGCGGGAGCTATTACAAAAGCTGCAACTGAGGTTGGACTTACGGTAGGCGCGAAGTATTTAGTGGCATTTACACAAAGCGGTGATTCAGCTAGACGTATGTCTAGATTACGCTCACCCATTCCAATGTTGGCCTTAACGCCGGAAATTGGCACTTATAACAGGCTTGCACTCTCTTGGGGCGTAGAGTCCTTACTAACTGCAGTTGTAAATCACACAGATGAGATGGTTATGCAGGTGGATGCTATTTTGATTGATTCGAAAAGAGTAAAAATTGGAGATTTGGTATTAATTGTTGCCGGTTCCCCTCCGGGAATTCCTGGGTCAATTAACGCAATGCGGGTTCATAAAATAGGTGATGCCGTTAGCGGAGTTGCGCCTGCATACCGTAAGTAATTTCGTATAAAAAAGTAGTCACTATAAACTCAGACTCTCTAACGCCTCGGTACTCCAACGGTAGAGAGGACGGTCTCAAAAACCGTATAGTGTCGGTTCGAATCCGACTCGAGGCACATGGTGAATGAAAAACAAAAAATAAAGATACTTGTTGCCGAAGATGAAACTATTATTCGGCTCGATTTAGTTGAGATGTTAACTGAGGCTGGCTATGAAGTAGTTGCTCAAGCTGAGAATGGTGTAGTTGCAATTGATCTAG
>CAFBMP010000005.1_pt1 | contig 33089 bp, 33 predicted proteins | sample 7268981 | NCBI WGS metagenome assembly CAFBMP01 (sample SAMEA6814069, study PRJEB35770) | freshwater metagenome | biome: Freshwater; feature: Freshwater reservoir; material: water | place: Czech Republic | collected 2017-05-23 | depth 30m m | reverse complement strand
TGTTTACGCGATGCAGCATGCCTTGTGGCACCTCAATTACAGAACCAGGGGATATTGGTGAGATTTTTCCATCAAGGGTTACTTCACCAGTTCCTTGCGTTATATACCAATGCTCACTCCGCTTTTGATGGCGTTGGTAGGAAAGACGTTTACCGGCGATTACATGAATCGATTTAACCTTGTAGGTAGCACCCTCTTGCAACACCTCATACCGACCCCAAGGTCGCTCTGACTTCTCTAGCATGGAAATACTTTAACCCCTAAACTACCAACATGAACAATTTAGAAGCTAAGCCCTCAAAATTACCCTCAAATCAATTTGACCACTTCTATAAGGGTGGTTACCGAATCGGAAAATTGCGCAATGGGCCAGGTGGTCCAATGCGGCCGGAGGAGTGGATTGGTTCGACCACTACTAGATTTGGTGAGTTAGTAAATGGCCTTTCTAAGTTAGCAGATGGACGATTGCTTAAAGATGCAGTTAACGCCGATCCAAGTGGATGGCTTGGTCAAAAGCATGTTGAAAAGTTTGGCGTCTCTACTGAGGTATTAGTTAAGTTGTTAGATCCAGATCAACGACTACCAGTTCATTACCATCCAGATCAAAAATTTGCCAAAGCAAATTTGCATTTAAATCATGGCAAAACCGAAGCTTGGATTATTTTAGAAGCACCAGCTGGAGCCAGAGTTGGACTTGGATTTAAGAAACAAATGGATAAGTCTGAGGTTGCTGAGTTAGTTAAGGCCCATAACTCACAAGCATTACTAGATTCATTAGTGTTTAAAGAGGTTAAACCTGGCGATGCTGTATTTGTGCCGGCAGGAGTTGCTCATGCAATTGAGGCTGGAATATTTGTATTAGAGCTGCAAGAGCCAACTGATCTTTCAATCTTGCTTGAGTGGGATGGCTTTGCAGTAGATGGTGATAAGGATGGACATTTAAATCTTGGCTATGAAACAGCTTTAGATGCGCTGCGATTATCACCACTAACAAAAGCTGAAAGTGATGAGATCTATACCGGCTTTGATAGCTCCTCGACAAAGTCACATGCAATTTTTAAATCGGTTGCAAATCCATTCTTCCGGGCCGATTACCTAACTGGGGATGATAAAAAAGTTGAGGCTGGATTTGGAATCTTCCTATGTCTTTCCGGTGAGGGCGAGTTGAATTTTGAAAACTCTGAAAAGCTCTCAGTTAAATCAGGGGATGCGGTAGTAATTCCTTTTGCGGCTGGAACTTTCACAGTTAGTAATTGTGTTGGAATTTTATCTAGACCACCTGCTGCTTAATATTGTTGGAGGTCGGAACGGGATTTGAACCCGTGTAGCGGGATTTGCAGTCCCGAGCCTCGCCTCTCGGCCATCCGACCTAGCTTTGCTTTCGCAGATGAAACTTTACTTAACTCTTTGAGAGCGGACGACCGGGTTCGAACCGGCGACCTGAACCTTGGCAAGGTTCCGCGCTACCAACTGCGCTACGTCCGCGAAGTGCGAGGGAAAATCTATCGCATCAGGGACTTGTTGGCACAATTGAATACTTTGCTATCTGCGGGCCGCTCTAGCGGTAGCGTTCAAACATGGATAGCTCAGATGCAATCTTTTGGATGGGTGAGCGGCTTGCAACCGAGTGTGTTGAGATCTCCGATGATCCAAGCAGTCTTGATAAACCAGGATTTTGGGCGGTGGTAAATACCTTTGAAGGCAAGTGGATCTGCGCAAGATTTGCAACAGTTACTAACGCCAAACTTCCACCAGCTTCTTGGGTAGGTATTAATTCAAATTGGCACTCATCTCAATCACAAACTGATTATCAAAGTAATGTCGATTTGATAAAAGAAAAAATCGCTCAAGGTGAGATCTATCAAGTAAATCTATGTCGGATTCTGACGGCAGATTGTGATCAATCTTTGCAAGGACTTGCACTCAATTTGCAATCAGCAAATCCTGCGCCATTTGCTAGCTATCTAAAGCTACCTGGAATGGAGATCGCCTCTGCCTCACCTGAGTTATTTTTAGAGAAGAAGGATTTGGCGATTAAATCAACTCCAATTAAAGGAACAGCAAAGATTGATCAATTTGGCGAAAAAGATAAGGCTGAGAACATAATGATTGTTGATTTAATGCGAAATGATTTTGGGGCTATCTGCCAACCAGCGAGTGTGGATGTTCCAAGATTACTGGCTACTCAATCACACCCGGGCCTATTTCACCTTGTCTCTGATGTAGTTGGAAAATTGCGAGCAGATATTACTTGGCCGCAAATTGCTGCTGCATTGTTGCCTGCTGGATCTATTAGCGGAGCGCCAAAGTCATCTGCCATCAAAAGTATTAATAACATTGAGTCAGAAAAGCGAGGCCCATATTGCGGCGTAATTGGTTGGGTTGAGAATGGTCAAGCTCTACTTTCAGTGGGAATTCGCATCTTTTGGTCACAAGGTGATGGCAAGATTAAGTTTGGAACAGGTGCTGGCATAACCTGGCAGAGTGATCCAAAAAGTGAGTGGGAAGAGACAGAGTTGAAGGCAGAGAGATTAATTGCAATTGCTTCTGGAAGAATTAAATGAGATTACTTGTTAATGGCAGCTTGCAATCAGGCGAACCTACACTTCCATACTCAACCGCACTTTTAAGAGGTGATGGCTTATTCGAAACTATCTTGGCAGTTGATGAGAATGCGATTGCATGGGATCGACACTACGCCCGACTTTCTAACTCTGCTGGAAATTTACTAATCACCTTACCGGCCAAAATTGATATTGAATTAGGTATTAGCAAAGTATTAAAAGACAGTGCGGGTCAATCAAGAATGCGGTTAACAGTTTTATCAGATGGAAATTGGTTTATTTCGGTAGAGAAATTGGAGCCAAGTACTGGCGCTGTCTCACTAATGAAGGTTTTAGCGCCAAAGATTTCAAGTGGGGGATTAAGTGGTGTTAAATCCATCTCCTATGGCCAATCACTCTTAGTTGTGAGACAGGCCCAAGATTTAGGTTTTGATGATGGCGTATTTATTAATGAGAAGGGCGAGGTAGTAGAAACTGCGCTATCTAATCTTTTAATACTTACCTCAACTGGTTGGCTAACGCCTAGTTTAAGTTCAGGGTGCCTACCAGGGATAACAAGAGAGCTTTTAATTAAGTGGTTTGATGTTAAAGAGGAGCTCATCACTTTTGATCAACTGCTAGCTGCTGAGGCGGTTTATGTGACCTCATCCCTTCGATTGATTCAGCGTGTGAGCAAGGTTGAGAATAAGTTGTTTGATGAGAGTTTGGTTGGAAAAGAGTTAATTACTGATTTCACTAAGCGATTATTGAGTAATATCAATCCATGAATCCAATAATAAAGAGAGTTTTAGTTGGAATCGTTGGTGGTTTAGTTACCTTAATTGGAGTTGTGGCATTAGTTGCACCGGGTCCAGGTTGGCTGATTATTTTTACTGGTCTTGGTATTTTGGCAACTGAATTTGCCTGGGCAGCCAGGGCCTTAGCTCATGCAAAAGGAATTGCCAGCCGAACTGCAAGTGCTGCTCGAATTAAAAAAGAACACCAAATGATTATTCTTGCGGTTGGGACATTTATTTCACTTGTTTTACTAGTTATTTGGTATGAATACCTTCGCTAATAACCCGTCTTTACACCCCGCTTTGCTAACCTAGCGGTATGTCAGCTCAGATCAAAATTTCAGTAGATGGTAAATCTACGCAGGTAGCAGCAGATCAGAGACCGACCCACCTTTTTGAAGGTAAGAGTGAGATTGTGGTCTGCAAAATAAATGGTGAGCTACGGGATTTGTGGAGTGAGTTAAAAGATGGTGATGTTATTGAATCTGTCGCAATTGATTCGCTAGATGGATTAAATGTATTGCGCCACTCAACTGCGCACGTTCTAGCTCAAGCAGTGCAGGAGGTGTTTCCAGAAACAAAGCTCGGTATTGGGCCACCAATTAGAGATGGTTTTTATTACGACTTTGATCCAAAAAATCCATTCACGCCATCTGATTTAGAAAAATTAGAGAGTGCGATGCGAAAAATTATTAAGGCTGGTCAACGATTTCGCCGCCGGGTAACAAATGAGAAGGATGCTTTAGTTGAGTTAAAGGCTGAGCCATATAAATGTGAGCTGATCGGTTTAAAGGCTGGCAGTTCTGATGATGGATCAAGTGTGGAAGTTGGCGGAGCGGAACTAACTATCTACGACAATCTAGGAAGAGATGGAAATCCGGTATGGAGTGATCTCTGTCGAGGTCCACACCTGCCATCGACTAAACATATTCCGGCATTTAAATTAATGAGAGCAGCAGGGGCTTATTGGCGCGGCTCTGAAAAAAATCCAATGTTGCAAAGAATTTATGGAACTGCTTGGCCAACTCAAGAGGCACAGGATGCTTATTTACATTTACTTGAAGAGGCAGAAAAACGTGATCATCGAAAATTAGGTGCCGAGTTAGATCTATTCTCATTTCCAGAGGAGATTGGTTCAGGATTGGCAGTTTTTCATCCAAAGGGTGGAATTATTCGGCGCGCAATGGAGGATTACTCAAGAAAGCGCCATGAAGAAGAGGATTATCAATTTGTTTACTCACCTCATTTAACAAAAGCAGCGTTATTTGAAACCTCAGGCCACTTGCAATGGTATTCAGAAGGAATGTATCCACCGATGGTGATGGATGAAGAGTTGCATGCAGATGGCACAATTAAAAAAGCAGGCCAGAAGTACTACATGAAACCAATGAACTGCCCGTTTCATAATTTGATCTACAAGTCATCACCTAAGTCCTACCGAGATCTACCACTTAGATTATTTGAGTTTGGCACCGTTTATCGGTATGAAAAATCTGGAGTGGTGCATGGAATTACAAGAGCGCGCGGATTTACTCAAGATGATGCTCATATTTACTGCACAAAAGAGCAGATGGCAGATGAGTTAGATTCATTACTTACATTCGTACTCAACTTATTGCGTGATTACGGCTTAACTGATTTTTATTTAGAGTTATCAACTAAAAACCCAGAAAAATCTGTAGGTGAGGATAAGGATTGGGAGAGTGCTACTGAGGCGCTACGACAAGCAGCGCAAAAGCAAAAATTAGAATTAGTACTAGATCCAGGCGGAGCTGCTTTCTACGGACCTAAAATTTCAGTACAGGCAAGGGATGCAATTGGTCGCACCTGGCAGATGTCTACAATTCAAGTTGATTTCCAATTACCACAACGATTTGATCTAGGTTATGCAGCATCTGATGGTTCAACCAAGCAACCAGTAATGATTCACCGTGCTTTGTTTGGCTCGATTGAAAGATTTTTTGGCGTTTTAACTGAGCATTATGCCGGCGCCTTCCCGCCATGGCTGGCACCAGTTCAGGTCAGAGGTATTCCAGTTGCCGACTCTTTTGCGCCATACCTTTCCGATGTTATTAAACAGTTCAAGCAAGCCGGCATAAGAGCTGATATTGACTCATCAGATGATCGAATGCAGAAAAAGGTGCGTAACGCGCAGTTAGAAAAGATTCCATTTATGATGATCGCAGGGGAGGAGGATGCTGCTGTGAATGCGGTTTCCTTTAGATATAGAAATGGTGATCAAAAGAATCAAATTCCAATCAAAGAAGCAATTGCTGAAGTTTTAGCTGCTGTTAAAGATCGTAAACAAATTTAATGTCTGATCAATCTATCTCCGGCGGTGCTGGGATGCCAGATAGTTGGCAACGTTTGTGGGCACCACATCGAATGTCATATCTTGAGGGTGAAAATCGGCCACTTGCTGGTAATGAAATCGTCTGTCCATTTTGCCGAATTCCATCACTAGATGATGAAGAGGCATTAATAGTTGCCAGAGGCAGCCAGGCTTATGTTGTTATGAATCTTTATCCGTACAACGCAGGCCATTTACTCGTCTGCACATTTCGCCATGTAGCTGAACTACCAGATTTAACTGAGTCTGAGCGAAATGAGGTCCAGGCACTTACCGCCCATGGAATGAAGGTGCTGCGAAAAGTTAGTAATGCAATTGGATTTAATATTGGAATTAATCAAGGAGAGGTATCTGGTGCTGGTATTGCCGGCCACTTTCATCAACACATTGTTCCAAGGTGGGGTGGGGATGCTAACTTCATGCCAATTATTGGTAAAACGAAGGTATTGCCTAAATTATTGCAGGAGAGTCGAGCTCAGTTAGCTGCGGGTTGGAATCAAATCTAAGAACTGTTTAATTTCGGCAATACCTAATTTGTTTTTAACAATTAATGGAATAGCAGGAATGATTAAGCCTTGCACAAATTGTTCCCATCCACCCTCAGCTAGTGCGTTATGAAGCTCTTCTTTAAACTCTAGAACTAACTCTCGATGTTCAGCATCACTTGATATTTTACTAACGGTTGAGTTTGAATAATCTGTGATCATCTGATCTTCAAGATTGATTAGCGCAGTGGGTTCTCCATTATCTGCATGTAATACTAAATATGGCGTCAGTACTGGCTCCAGCATTTTTCCAACAATGGCGCTCATATCTTCAAAATCAATATCACCATCTTCAAAATCAATTATCGCAACAATGGTTGGTATATATAGCTCGCGGAATGTGCTCCACTGCGCAAGGATATTTTGATCAATTCCATTTTTAGCACTTGCAACCACTACAACAACATCACAGGTAATAAGTGACGGGTCATCAATTTTTGCAGCAGGCAGGCCGAGCGCAGCACAAATTTGCTCGTTACCAGGTGTTATCCCGAGGATAAACCGTGCGTTAATTAGGCTGTCCATCATTGGTAAGCCTACGATGGGAATTATGTTGCAGCGCTCATTACGCGACCCTGTCGGCAAAATTATTGCGCCTTTGGTTAAGGGTCTAGTCAGAACTGGCATTAGCGCCAACACAATTTCTACTATTGGTGGAGTTGGTTCGGCAGTAAGTGCGCTTTATTACTTTCCAAGAGGGAAGTTCTTAGCCGGAACAATTGTGGTTGCTGTTTTTGTTTTATTTGATTTGTTTGATGGCGCAGTTGCACGTGAATCTAAAAAAGGGGTAAGTAGGTGGGGAGCACTACTTGATTCAACTTTAGATCGAGTAAGTGATGCAGCGATAATTTTAGGTGGAATGATTTATTTTATTGATAGCTCAGATCCACTGCTTCCAGTTTTCTTAATAGCCGCCTCTGCTTCTTTTATGGTTTCATATATTAAAGCTAGAGCTGAGTCATTAGGCATAAATTGTGATGGTGGAGTTGCTGAGCGAAGTGAGCGGCTAATAATTGTTTTAATCGCTTACGGGCTGACCGGTCTATCAGTTAATTACGCAATGGCAACGGGCATTTGGCTGGTTGCAGTTTTATCAATTGTTACAACCGTGCAACGATTGATGATTGTTTATAAAGCGGTGAAGTAATGTTTTTGACATATCTATTAGCTTGGAAGTTAATCGGAGCACTTCCTGAAAAAATTGCCTACGCCCTAGCTAATAAAATCTCTGATTTTATTTATTTTAGGAATGGTAAGGGTGTTAAACGTCTACGCAGTAATTATAAACGAGTACTGCCAAATCTAAGTCAGAGGGAATTATCAAATTTAACAAAAGCTGGAATGAGATCATATTTAAGATATTGGTTCGACACATTCCGTCTTAATAAATGGAGTAAGTCACGAATAATTAACACCACCGAGGTAGTCCGTGAGAATTTGCTTCGCGATCCAATCGCGGCAAAGCAGGGTTGTATTGTCGCCCTGCCACATGCGGGAAATTGGGATCACGCTGCTGCATATTTTTGCTCTACTGGGATTAATTTAACTGCGGTAGTCGAGAAGTTAAAGCCGGAGGCAATCTTTAAGAAATTTTTAGATTATCGACAGAGCATCGGAATTGAACCGATTAGTCACAAAGAGAAGACCATTCCACTCTTAACTCAGCGATTGCAAGAAGGAAAATTGATTGCGCTAGTAGCAGATCGGGATATGTCGCGAAACGGAATTGAAGTGAATTTCATCGGTGGAACAGCAAAGATGCCATCTGGGCCTGCGATATTGGCGATTAATACCGGCGCGCCACTTATTACCGCATATATTCGCTATACAGATAAGGGTATAAAAATCATATTTGATCAGGTCATTATTCCAACTAATTTACAAAATGAAGATGAGAAGATATCAGCAGTGACTCAATTAATAGCAGATAATTTTGCAAAACATATCAAGGAGTCACCGGTGGACTGGCATATGTTGCAACGGGTTTGGGTCGATGAAGAAAATTAGGATTGGAATGGTTTGTCCGTATGGGTGGGATACACCTGGCGGAGTTCAAACCCACATTAGAGACCTAGCTGAGCATTTGATATCCGAAGGTCATTATGTTTCAGTTTTAACTCCTGTTAGTGATGATTCACTAGAACTTGAAGATTATGTTGTTAATGCTGGTAAACCGATACCAATTCCAGTGAATGGTTCAGTCGCAAGAGTTCTATTTGGCCCCATAGCTAGCTCAAGAGCAAAGCAATGGATTGCCTCTGGAGATTTTGACTTACTACATCTACACGAACCAGCAATTCCATCGCTTTCACTACTTGCATGTTCAGCCGCAGAAGGACCACTAGTTGGAACTTTCCACGTCTCAACACCAAAGAAAAAAGCGATTTATGCAATTGGGCCAATACTTGAACCAATTGTTGAAAAATTAACCGCTCGTATTGCAGTCAGTGAGTTAGCTAGGTCAACACTTAAAGATCACTTTGAGACTGATGCTGTGGTAATTCCAAATGGAATAGATGGCCAAAAGTATGCAAATGCAATAATTTCAAAAGATTACACTGGTGAAAATACCATTGGATTTATTGGAAGATTTGAAGAGCCCCGCAAAGGTTTACAAGTTTTGCTAGATTCACTTCCAATCGTGGCTAGGTTTATCCCAGATGTTTTATATTTAATAGCTGGACCTGGCGAAAGTAAAGATTATCTAAAGCAGATTAATCCCGAACTAAGAGGTAGGGTTAAATTTTTAGGCCTACTTAGCGATAAGGAAAAAGAGAGCTTTCTAAAATCAATTCAAATATATGTTGCACCAAATACCGGCGGTGAATCTTTTGGAATTATTCTAACTGAAGCTTTATCGGCTGGAACAGCGGTGGTAGCGAGTGATATTCCCGCCTTTAAAGCAGTGCTTGAAAATGGTGAGGCAGGAGCATTATTTCAAAATGAGGACTCAACCGATCTAGCAAAAGTATTAGTTGAATTACTCAGGGATAAGGATCGGCGAGAGAAACTTGCAAGTAACGGTAAGTTAAGCGCTCAAAAATATGATTGGCAGGTTGTTGCTGAGCAAATAGAAAGTGTTTATGAGATGGCTATTGCTGGCGGGCAAAGAGTTACGCTCTCTTCTGAGAATAGATTTTGGAGTAGAAGATGAGTATTGAAAGCTTATTCGTTGTCCTAATAATTATTTTAATTGCCTGGTATTTAACATTTTCTGCTTCCCGACTGGATAGATTGCATCATCGCGTAGAAACTTCTTGGGCAACACTGGACTCGCTACTTCACCAACGAGCAGCACTTGCACACGAGATAGTGGCTGAATCAAATCTCGATCCAGCAACTGCTTATCTGATATCTACCAGTGCAAGTGCTGCCAGATTTGCAAAACTAGATGAGCGGTCAGCGGCTGAAAGCGTCCTATCAGAGTCCTTAAAGCTTGTTCAATCGGCCGCTCGTGATGAGGTTTTGCAATTACCAACAGAGTTATTAGTTGAATTATCAGATTTAACTGCGAAAGTAAGATTAGCTATAAATATTCACTTAGAAGCTGTAAATGCAACTAGGAATGTTCGGAAAAAACCACTTATAAGGATTTTTAGATTAGCCGGAAAAGCGCCACTGCCAGTCAGATATGCATTTGAGGATGATGTCTTAGAAGCAGCTAATTGATTATGATTAAAAAGCGATCCACAAAAGTAGTTTTTACTCTTTTACTTCTTACATTTATAGCGGTTTCTTTTAATAAAATTGAGCCAATTAGTAATTTTGTTACTCAAAAAGAGGTTTCAAAAAATCTATTTTCTGGATTACCTGGTGAGAATAACCAGATACTTGTTGTTAAAGTTGATGACACAAAGCAAGCACGTCCACAGGTAGGCCTAGAAGATGCCGATGTTATTTATGTAGAGCAGGTGGAGGCAGGTTTAACCAGAATCGCCGCACTCTACTCTTCTCATTTACCAGATTTAATTGGTCCAGTTAGATCAGCAAGAATCTCTGACATCGAACTTTTTGCACAGTTCGGGAGAGTTGGACTGGCTTACAGTGGAGCGCAATCTAAAATGCGTCCAGTTATCGCTGGAGCGAATATTGAAAATCTTTCTGCAGAGATTAACCCACCAAGTATTTACACCAAAGATCCAAGCCGCGTTGGTCCGGTAAACATGATTTTAAAGCCATCGCTATTACTTGAGCGAGCAAATGCTAAGGCTAAAACTAAAATTGATCTACCGATAAGGTCGCCATGGAGCTTTGGCGATGCGCCATCAGAGCAAGTAATTACGACCACCGCTAAAATAAAATGGCCAAATGCAAGATATGAATTGCGATGGGATGAAGCGCGTAAGCAATATTTAACATATTTTAATGGTGAAGCTAATTTATCTACGGCCGGTGAACAATTAGGAGCTGATACTGCAATCATTCAACTAGTTTCTATAACACCATCAATTTATGGGGACAAGTTTGGCGGGATAACACCATTTTCTAAGACAACAGGAAGCGGCAAAGCAATCATGCTTAGAGATGGTTTTAGGTATGAAATAACTTGGAAGCGCGATCTTGCAACCGATGTAACTACCTGGTTAACAAAGGATGGAAAGGTAGCAAATTTCAAGCCGGGAAAGGTATGGATTTTCCTCACCGATACCGCACCTATTTTGACTCCATAATCTAAATTTATGTGTAATCAAGGCTTGATTTAACTGTATTTGGCAAGTCAAAGTAATTAGTACAATATGGCTCTTGATTGCAAGGGGAGATAAATGTCAAAGGAAACCGGTACAGCACGAGTAAAGCGCGGCATGGCAGAGATGCTTAAGGGCGGCGTAATTATGGATGTTGTAAATGTTGAACAAGCAAAGATTGCCGAAGATGCTGGCGCAGTTGCAGTGATGGCACTTGAGCGAGTTCCGGCAGATATTCGTGCGCAAGGTGGCGTTGCGCGTATGTCAGATCCTGACATGATCACTGCAATTCAATCTGCGGTTTCTATTCCAGTAATGGCAAAAGCACGAATCGGTCATTTTGTTGAGGCACAAATTTTGCAAACCCTTGGTGTGGATTACATTGATGAGTCTGAGGTTCTAACACCAGCTGATTACACAAATCATATTGATAAGTGGAATTTCACAATTCCATTTGTTTGCGGTGCAACTAATTTAGGAGAAGCACTTCGTCGAATCAATGAAGGTGCAGCGATGATTCGCTCAAAGGGTGAGGCTGGAACTGGAGATGTTTCAAATGCAACAACGCATATGCGAACTATTTCAGCTGAGATCCGTCGCCTAACATCAATGCGTGAGGATGAGTTGTATGTGGCAGCAAAAGAGTTGCAAGCGCCATATGAATTAGTTAAAGAGGTTGCAAGCACTGGCAAGCTTCCAGTAGTTCTATTTACAGCAGGCGGTATTGCAACACCAGCGGATGCAGCCATGATGATGCAATTAGGAGCAGATGGTGTATTTGTTGGTTCTGGGATCTTTAAATCAGGAGATCCCGCTAAACGTGCCGCAGCATGTGTTAAAGCTGTTACTTACTTTACTGATCCAAAAGTTATTGCCGATGTATCACGTGGGCTAGGGGATGCAATGGTCGGGATAAATGTTGCCGACATTCCAGTACCTCATCGCTTAGCGGAGCGGGGCTGGTAATTGTGAAAATTGGAGTACTTGCACTCCAAGGTGATGTTCGCGAACACATCCAATCCTTAAGCGATTGCGGAGTAGATGCTGTTGCGGTTAAAACCAAAGGTGAAATTGAAAGTATCTCTGCCCTTGTTATCCCGGGTGGTGAATCAACAACCATCGCAAAATTGGCAAGATCCTTTGATTTATTTGATCTAATCAAAGAACGTATTAAAGGTGGAATGCCAACATATGGTTCTTGCGCTGGAATGATATTGCTATCTAATGTTGTAGAAGATGCAATTATTGGGCAAGAAAGTTTTGGTGGAATCGATATGGTTGTAAGGCGCAATGCCTTTGGCCGGCAGGTGGATTCATTTGAAACAGATTTAAAGTTTAAAGGAATTACAGATCCAGAAGTTCGAGCAGTGTTTATTAGAGCCCCTTGGGTTGAATCAGTTGGTGCAAATGTTGAGGTATTAGCTGAGATAACCGATGCAGCAGGCGCTAAACATCCAGTAGCAGTTCGCCAATCTCATTTGCTTGCCACCTCTTTTCATCCAGAGCTAACTGGTGATAATCGGGTACATAGATTTTTTGTTGAAAATGTTTGCCGTCAACCGGCAACCTTTTAAGGCATACGGGAGAAATAATGAGCGGCCACTCCAAATGGGCAACAACCAAACATAAGAAAGCGATAATTGATTCTCGTCGTGCTAAAAATTTTGCAAAGTTAATCAAAGCCATCGAGGTTTCGGCTAGGTCAGGCGGAGCTGATATCTCAGGCAATCCAACATTATTTGATGCAATTGCAAAGGCAAAGAAAAACTCAGTACCTGCTGACAATATCGATCGAGCAGTAAAGCGTGGGGCTGGTCTTGAAACTGGCGGTAAAGAGTGGGAAACCATTATGTATGAGGGGTATGCAGCGGGCGGAGTTGCACTATTAATTGAATGTTTATCTGACAACCGAAATCGAGCAGCATCTGATGTAAGAGTTGCTGTCACTAGAAATGGTGGCAATATGGCAGACCCTGGATCGGTCTCTTATTTATTTAACCGTAAAGGTGTGGTTATAGTTTCAAAGCAAAATGGAAAAATTACTGAAGATAGTTTGCTTGAGGTTGTGCTTGATGCCGGCGCGGATGAGGTAAATGATTTAGGTGATTCCTTTGAAATCGTCGCCGAACCTTCTGATTTAGTAGCAGTACGTACATCACTACAAACCGCTGGTATTGACTACGACTCAGCTGAAACATCGTTTCTGCCAACAATGTCTATACCGTTAGATGCTGATTCAGCCAAAAAGGTCTTTGATTTAATTGAGGCAATCGAGGAGCTAGATGATGTGCAAAATGTTTACGGAAATTTTGACGTTTCAGATGAGGTAATGGCGAGCCTTAGTTAATAAGTATTTACCGCTGATTAGGCTTAACCAATGCGTGTTCTAGGTATTGACCCTGGTTTGACCAGATGTGGAATTGGAATTGTCGACTCAACTGGTCCACAAAAATTAGAGATGGTTGGTGTTGGTGTAATCAAAACAGACCCAGAGGCAGCACTTGAATTTAGATTACTTGAACTAGAAAAAGAGATTTCTAAGTGGATAAATAAATATGAACCTGACGTAATCGCAGTTGAGCGAGTTTTTTCTCAATTAAATGTTAAAACTGCAATGGCGACTGGCCAAGCAGCTGGTGTGGCGCTTTTATTGGCGGCAAAAGCAGGGATTCCGGTAGTAATGCATACACCAAGTGAGGTTAAAGCCGCGGTGACTGGCTCTGGTCGAGCAGATAAGAAACAAGTAGCCAATATGGTCAAACGGTTGCTCAAATTAAAGGAAATGCCTAAACCAGTAGATAGTACCGATGCCTTAGCCCTTGCGATCTGCCATCATTGGCGAGGAGTGGGCAATGCTCGACTAGCAACAGCAAAGAAAAAGGCGATTAAGAAGCGATGATAAGTTCAATAACAGGAACAGTTAAATCCTCATCTGTTAATTCAATTGTGGTTGAAGTTGGCGGCGTTGGCGTATTACTTCAGGTTCCAGCCAGAGTTGCCTCTTCAGTGGCCTTAGGCAATTCAGTAAGTTTCCATACTTACTTAATTGTTCGTGAGGATGCGTTAACTCTTTATGGTTTTACTGAAATTAGTGAGAGAGATTTTTTTGAATTACTTTTATCAGTTACAGGTGTTGGACCAAAGGTAGCTCAATCTATTTTAGCCAGCAGTGATGCCTCGATAATCGCATCAGCAATTCTTACTGCTAATCATAAATTACTAGAGTCTGTTCCAGGTTTAGGGAAAAAGGGTGCACAACGGCTAGTGCTTGAGCTTAAAGATAAGGTTGGTGGATTCGCAGGTGGAGTTAGCCAAGTGAATTTATCAATTACTAATCAGGTTGAAAACGCTTTACAAGGATTGGGGTACTCAGCCAAAGAAGCTGCACTAATGGTTGCTCAGATATCTAGTAATCATAAAATAGATAAGTTAGAACTATCAGAAATCTTAAAGTTAGCACTTAAATCTGGAGCAAAGTAGTGATGAGCGATCGCATAGTTGACCAGGGTTCAGATGATGCTGAGCGAGTGGCGGAGTTAGCTCTTAGACCAAAGAATTTAAATGAGTTCGTTGGACAATCTAGGGTAAGAGATCAATTAAATCTATTGCTTGTTGCTGCAAAAGAGCGTAAATCTTGTGCGGATCATATTTTGTTTTCTGGTCCACCCGGATTAGGAAAGACAACACTTGCCATGATTGTCGCCTCGGAAATGGATGCACCTATAAGAATTACTTCAGGCCCGGCAATACAACATGCCGGTGATTTAGCCTCGATCCTTTCATCACTTGTTGAAGGTGAGATTTTATTTATAGATGAAATACACCGAATGTCTCGGCCTGCTGAGGAGATGTTGTATTTAGCGATGGAGGATTTCCGGGTAGATGTAATTGTCGGCAAGGGTGCTGGGGCAACATCAATTCCATTAGAGTTACCAACTTTCACATTAGTTGGCGCAACTACAAGAGCTGGATTACTGCCGAGTCCATTGCGAGATCGCTTTGGCTTTACCGCACAATTAGATTTTTATGAAGCCCAAGAGCTTGCTCAAATAATTAAACGTAGTTCAGATCTACTTGATATTTCCATAGATCAAACAGCAGTAGACGAAATCTCTTCTAGATCTCGTGGCACACCTCGCGTAGCCAATCGCTTATTACGCCGAGTTAGAGATTACGCCCAAGTTAATAAAGAGAAAGTTGTTTTATTAGAGCATGCTAAATCCGGCCTAAAAATATATGAGGTTGATGAGATTGGTTTAGATCGTCTTGATAAATCTGTTCTCAATGCATTAATTAAAAACTTTAATGGCGGGCCAGTTGGAGTTTCAACATTAGCTATGGCGGTCGGAGAGGAGATAGAAACTATTGAATCTCTAGCCGAACCATTCTTGGTAAGAATGGGGTTTTTAGCCAGAACACCCCGTGGCCGAGTTGCAACTGCAGCAGGTTGGGCACACCTTGGGATAAAGCCACCACTTTCTGCCCAGATCGGTACAGATGCCTCACTCTTTGATCAAGATCCTGATATTGCACAATAATTACTAAATCAACGCATAAATTTTGCTTGTTTTTTCTTGGATTTCTCAATAAACACACCTGCGCCTAGAATTACTCCTCATGTCTGCCAATAAAATTGCAAATACTCAATCTAAAGCGGTTCGAACAATTTCAATATTGTTACTCACAATTTTGGCATTTACCGGTGTTGCATTTGTGTTAGGTGCTACCTCATTCAAATTAGGACTTGATCTACAAGGTGGTACTAGCGTAACTCTGCAACCTCGAATTGAAGATGGCCAGACCGGAAAGGTTACTTCTGAAGCTATCGATCAAGCTGTTGCGATAATTCGCCAACGTGTTAACTCATTAGGTGTTGCCGAATCTGAAGTTTCTGCCCAAGGTACAGGTGTTAATCGCCAAATTATTATTTCAGTACCTGGTGAGACTGGTCGACGAATTGTTGATTTAGTTGGTCAAACTGCGGAGTTAAGATTTCGTCCAGTTCTAGCAGAGGGAGCAGGTGCTGCAACTTCAGTTACAGATGCCGCAAATGCAACTTTGCCAGCTGGTGTTACTCCAGAATTAAATGCTCAATTTGCAGCTCTTGATTGCACTAAACCGGAAAATCGCCAAGGCGGTAATAGTGGCAGCGAATCAGCAACAGTAATAAGTTGTGATCGAGGTGGTGTAAGTAAATTTATATTAGCTCCTGCTGAAGTTTTGGGCAGGCAAGTTAGTAAGGCATCTGCAGTAATTAACACACAAAGTGCATCAGGTTGGTATGTAGTTTTAGATTTCAATGGCGAAGGAACAACTAAGTTCGGAGCCATGACCTCAAGACTTACAGGTTTGCCAGCACCACAAAATCAGGCTGCAATTGTTCTTGATGGATTAGTTTATTCAGCACCGCGAATTAATGAGGCGATAAATGCAGGAACTGCACAAATTACCGGTAACTTCACTCAATTAGAAGCACAAGATCTTGCAAATGTATTGAAGTATGGCGCACTCCCACTTGCGTTTGATAGAGGTGAAGTTCAACAAATTTCACCTTCACTTGGAGCGGATCAACTTCATGGCGGATTAATTGCTGGGGGATTGGGTTTACTATTAGTTATTGCTTACTCAATGCTTTATTACCGTGGTTTGGGAATTGTTTCAGTAGGTTCACTGCTAGTAGCTTCTGTGATTGCACTTCTTTCATTCCTACTTCTTGGCGAATGGATTGGTTTCACCCTTACCTTGGCAGGAATTGCCGGAGCTATTGTCGCAATTGGTATTACTGCTGACTCATTTATTGTTTACTTTGAGCGTATTCGTGATGAGGTCCGTGAAGGCAAATCACTTAAGTCAGCGGTTGAAACCGGTTGGGCCAGAGCACGGCGAACAGTGATCGTGGCAGATGCAGTATCGATGATTGCAGCAGTAATGCTGTACTTCTTTGCTGTGGGTGGAGTTCGAGGTTTCGCATTCACTCTTGGCTTAACAACAGTTATTGATTTAATTGTTGTTTTCTTCTTTACAAAACCATTGATTACCTTTTTAGCCAAATTTACTTTCTTTAATAGTGGCCACAAACTTTCTGGTTTCTCAGCAAAATCTTTAGGAATTGTTCAAAAACCAGGTTTACAAACTGGAGAGGAAAAATAATGGCTAAAATCTCTGGATTAGGTGGCCGTCTTTATCGAGGTGAAACCTCAGTTGATTTTGTTGGTAAGCGAAAGATTTGGTATGCATTTTCAGGGTTGTTAATACTCGCCTCAGCTGCAACCCTATTTACTCAAGGGTTACATCTCGGAATTGAGTTTAAAGGTGGTTCATCATTTACCGTTACATCACCATCTGCATCGATTGCTTCTGCAGAATCTGTACTGGCTGACGCTGGCATCACCTCACAAAATATTATTCAAAAGATCGGTAATGACAAGGTGCGCGTTCAAACTGATGCACTAACTCAAGCGCAGCAATCCTCAGTTGAGCAAAAACTGGCAACTAAGTTTGGCGTAAGTGTTGACTCAATTGATTCTCAAATTATTGGTCCATCATGGGGTGCGGAGATTACTCGAAAAGCACTTTACGGCTTATTCGGTTTCATTTTTGTAGTAATGCTTTATCTAGCAATGGCATTCGAATCAAAAATGGCCATAGCTGCAATTGTTGCAGTAGTTCATGATGTGTTTATTACCGTTGGAATCTATGCATTAGTTGGATTTGAGGTAACGCCAGCAACGGTTATTGGTTTCTTAACGATTCTTGGTTACTCACTCTATGACACAGTGGTTGTATTTGATAAAGTTCGAGAGAACACAAAAGGAATTGCTGCAAGTGGAAAGAGCACTTACTCTCAAGCAGCCAATTTAGCTGTGAACCAAACGCTAGTCCGATCATTTAATACTTCCTTGATTGCACTGCTTCCAGTCGGTTCTATTCTTTTTGTTGGCGCAGGCTTACTTGGTGCTGGAACACTGAAGGATCTTTCACTTGCGCTGTTCATTGGTCTAGCAACTGGAACCTATTCATCGATATTCATTGCAACACCAATTTTGGCTGCACTTCGTGAACGCGAGCCTGCCATGCAAGCACTAGCAAAGCGAGTAGGAAACCGTGGTGACAAACCAGCTACTACTCCGGCTTTTGTTGATAATAGATCTGGGAAAGGTCCACGCAATCAACCTCGACGTAATCGTCGCCGTTAATTACTTTGCAATAACTAAGGCAGCCATAGCGCTATGACAACCCAAGAATTGTTAAAGCCGCTATCTGATGGGTTAGCTCAATCTCATCCTGGATTTTCAAGTAAAGAGTTAGAGCGCGCCTTTGTTGCCGCAGAAAAAGCCCATCAAGGACAGGTACGAAAATCTGGCGAAGCGTACATAACTCATCCGGTCGCTGTTGCGCAGATATTGATCGAGTTAGGAATGGATTTACCTACCGTCATGGCCGCACTTCTGCATGACACTGTTGAGGACACTACTTATTCGCTTGAACAGATAAAAAATGAGTTTGGTGATGAGGTTACCTCGTTAGTTGATGGTGTAACCAAGTTAGACAAATTAACTTATGGTCCAACTGCAGAAGCTGAAACTCTACGCAAAATGGTTGTAGCAATGTCGAGAGATATAAGAGTTTTAGTTATCAAATTAGCAGATCGATTACACAACGCACGAACTTGGGAGTTCATCGAAGCTGAAACCGCTCAACGTAAAGCCAAGGAGACAATTGATATTTATGCGCCCCTTGCGCATCGTCTAGGTATGAACGCAATTAAATGGGAGCTAGAAGATCTGTCATTTAAAGTTCTAGAACCAAAGAAATTTGAGGAGATAGAACGTTTAGTTGGAGAGCGCTCACCAGCTAGAGATCAGTTGACCGCTGAGGTAATAAATGCTGTTGATCAAGACTTAAAAATTGAAGGTATACCTGCTCAAGTAAGTGGAAGACAAAAACATTTCTACAGTGTTTATCAAAAGATGGTTGTTCGTGGCCGTGAGTTTAATGACATTTATGACTTAGTTGGCATAAGAATTTTGGTTGATTCAGTTCGTGATTGTTATGGCGTGCTTGGATCAATTCACGCTAGGTGGAGTCCGGTTCCAGGCAGATTTAAAGATTACATTGCAATGCCGAAATTTAATCTTTATCAATCTCTTCATACAACTGTAATTGGGCCAAATGGTAAAGCGGTAGAGATTCAAATTCGTACTTTTGATATGCATGCTAGAGCTGAGTTTGGTATTGCTGCGCATTGGAAATATAAATCAAAAAATATTGACTCCGGTAAAGGACCAGAAGAACTTTGGCTCCGACAGCTGCATGAATGGCAACAAGAGAGTGGGGATGTGGGTGATTTTCTAGAAACTCTACGTTATGACCTACGCACGCCAGAGGTTTTTGTATTCACACCAAAGGGAAGCGTAATTGCTCTTCCTGCAGGTTCTACACCTGTTGATTTTGCATATGCAGTTCATACCGAGGTAGGAAATAAGTGTGTTGGTGCAAAAGTAAATGGAAAATTAGTCCCGCTGGAATCACATTTATCTAATGGCGATGTAGTTGATATCGTCATCAATAAGGGCATAAGTGCCGCGCCAAGTCATGACTGGCTTAACTTTGTCACTTCATCACGAGCGAGATCAAAAATTAAGGCTTGGTTTTCAAAAGAGCGAAAGGAAGAGGCAATTGAAGCTGGGCAAGAGTCAATAGCTAGACAAATGCGAAAAGCTGGTTTACCACTACAGAAGATTTTAGGCGGGCATGCACTTCTTGAGTTAGCGCATGAACTTAGGTACGAGGATATTGAAAGTATGTATGAAGCAGTAGGTAATGGTCATGTTTCAGCCCATTCAATTATTGAAAAGTTAATGGTTCTACTCGGAACTACTGATGCGCATCCTGAGAATGACTTAACTCCGTTAATCAACCCAGTTAAACGGGAGCGAAAGAGTGTCTCTGGAATTGATGTTGAAGGGGCTGCGGATGTACTCGTAAAACTGGCTAGATGTTGCGCCCCGGTACCTGGCGATGAGATTACAGGCTTTATTACTAGAGGCAGTGGAGTCTCAGTTCACCGAGCTGACTGTATAAATATTGTTGACCTAAAGATTCATCAGGGCGATCGCCTAATTGGTGTTAAGTGGAACCTTTCAGCGAAAAGCACCTTCCTAGTCAATATCCAAGTCCAAGCGCTTGATCGCGCGCGGTTACTTTCTGATGTGACTAAATCCTTATCTGATCAGCATGTAAACATATTAAGTGCTTCAGTAGTGACAAATAAGGATCAAACAGCTATTTGTAAATTCTCATTTGAAATGGCTGACGCATCACATTTAGATGCCGTAATGGCAGCTGTTCGAAATATTGAAGGTGTTTATGATGTAGACAGGGTATTTAACAACTAGCTTGTAAATTCAGTTAAACCCTTTTGCGCCTGCTCAAGCCAATCTCTACGAGCAGCCGCAGCCTCTCGAGCTAACATTGCCTTTGCACTTTGCCCAGCAGCCTCAGCTTTTGCTGCTTGTTTTTCATAATTTTCAATTGCTTCTTGCAATCCTTGCACAACTTTATTTGCTTGCGCTTTAGCGCTTGGATCACTCTTTCGTTGGTAATTTCTCTCAAGTTCAGATATTTCTTCCTCTACTTTTTTAATTCGTTTTTCAAACGCATCTCGCTTTTTACGATCCGTCATGCCAATTTTTTGCCACTTGCCCATAAGGTCATAAAACCTTTTCTTGGCAGATTTGAAATCTGAGATGGGTAGAAGTGCTTCAAACTCAATAATCATTGCCTCGCGCTTAGTAAGGTTTTCAGACATTGATCCTTTGCGCTTTTCCATATCAGCATTCTTTGCGGCAAAGAAATTATCTTGAGCTGCCTTAAACCTGTTCCAAAGTGCGGTATCGGTTGATTTCTTTCCACGACCAGATGCCTTCCATTGATCCATCAATGCTTTGAAACGTTTGGCAGTATTGAGCCACTCTTTTGAGTTAGCAAGAGATTCAGCCTCTTTAACAATTACCTCTTTGGTATTAGCAACTTCCTTATGTTCAGTCGCAAGATTTGCAAAATACGTACGACGTCTCTTATCAAATTTATTTCTAGAGGAGGAGAATCTCTTCCAAAGGGCGGCATCAACTTTTTTATCAAGTCGTGGTGCTTTTTTCCAATCTTCAAGCAAAACTTTCAGTCTGGCTGTGGTTACCTTCCAGGCTACTGAGTCAACAAGTGATTCAGCCTCAGTAACAATCTTTTCTTTAACTAAAGTTGATTCAGCTTTTCTTGCATCACGCTCTGCAGCTTGTGCAGCCTTACGTGCTTGGTATGCGCCTTCATGTTCAGTAATTAATGCTGGAATCTTTTCAAGTGATTGAGATAGGTTAACAAGATCACCAACACCATTTAATTCAGTTATTTGGGTACGCAGTTTATTTACAGCTTCATGCGCATCACTAGGAACCATTGCGCCTGATCTAATTCTTGCTGCAAGCAGGGCAACCTCAGACGCTGCCATTTCAAATTTTTTAACAAAGTATGCAAGTGCTTCTTCTGCGCTTTTTCCTGGGTATGAGCCGACAGCTCTATCTCCAGTTGGAGTGATTACATAGACAGTGCCATCTTCGCCGACTCGGCCAAATTTTGCTGGATCACCTATTAGTGCAGCTGCAGCCCCGGTGCTAGAAAGGATTGGTGTGTTTACATTATCCATAATTCTTACCTTTCGTTGCGCGGTTTCTGTGTTTACAGATTCCGTTATAGGGGGGCGAGTAATCGGTTGTGCTTTGATTACTGGGTTTGGTGCTGGTAAAAGATAACCTAAGCACCTGGATTAGGGAAATCTGAACACAAATCACAGATGATGGATAGGGGTGATGGATGCTTATCGATCGAGTAGTCGCCCCCTATTTTGAAACAAACTGTTGGATTTTAGCCACCGCAGCAGGGCAAGAAGCGCTGATCGTTGATCCAGGAATTGGTAGACCAAATTTAGTAAAAAGTATTTCAGAGAAAATTTCAGAGCATAAATTAAAGCCAGTAGCAGTACTTATTACACATGGACACCTTGATCACATGTTTTCAGTTGTGCCGCTAACAACTGAAATACCAATGCGAACTTTTATTTCACCAGATGACAGATTTTTATTAACAAATCCATTAGCAGCGCTAGATAAAGGTGGAGTTAGCGAGCAGTTAATTTCAGCATTTGGCGCAGATTTTAAGGAGCCAAGCGATGTTGTTGAATTAGAAGATTTCTCTCACTTTGAAATAGCTGGATTGGATATTGGTGCGATATTCGCACCCGGTCATACAAAGGGATCAGTAGTTTTTACTGTCAATGATGAACAACTAATTTCTGGGGATGTGCTATTTGCCGGCAGCATTGGCCGCACTGATTTACCAACCGGATCTGCAAGTGATATGCGCAAAACCTTGCGCGAGCGAATTTTGACACTTCCAGATGGCCTAAATGTCCTACCTGGGCATGGTGGGCAAACTACAATCGCTACAGAGCGCGTAAGAAATCCTTACCTGCAGAGTGATTTTCTTGATCAGATTGGGCGGTAATGTGAGTAAATTCCAGGCGCCCAAAGGTGTCAGCGAGTATTTTCCACCTAATTCATCACAGTTTGAATATGTTAGAGATAAATTGTTGCAAAGCGCCAAACTAGCCGGTTACTCATTAATTGAACTTCCTGTTTTTGAAGATACAGAAGTATTTACTCGTGGAGTTGGAGAGTCAACAGATGTTGTAAGTAAAGAGATGTATACCTTTGAAGATCGTGGTGGTCGTTCTATTACTTTGCGGCCAGAAGGAACTGCTGGAGTAATGAGAGCAGTAATTGAACACAATTTAGATAGAGGTCAACTACCGGTAAAACTATTTTATACTGGACCATTTTTCAGAGCAGAACGTCCACAAGCCGGGCGCTATCGCCAGTTCTACCAAGTTGGAGTAGAGGCTATTGGATATAACGATCCGCAGATAGATGTTGAGGTAATTGCAATCGCGGATAAAGCATTTAAATCTTTAGGGCTTAAGCAGTATAAATTAAATCTTACATCTCTAGGCGATGCTCAAAGTAGAGATTCTCATCGGAAAGATTTGGTTAAATTCATTGCCGGATTAAAACTAGATGAGGCAACGATCGAGAGATCAAAGATTAACCCTCTTAGATTATTTGACGATAAGCGCGATGAAGTAAAATCTGCAATGTCTAAAGCCCCATTGTTACTTGATTATCTAAACTCTGAGAGCTCGCAGCACTTTGACGAGGTCAAACGATTACTTCAAGTCTTAAAGATTGATTACGTGATTAATCCTAGAATGGTTAGAGGTTTAGATTATTACACCGGCACTACCTTTGAATTCGATCACCAATTACTCGGTGCTCAATCAGGAATTGGTGGAGGTGGCAGGTATGACGGCTTAATGAGTTCATTAGGAGGATCTGATGTAAGTGGAATTGGGTTTGGACTTGGCGTGGATCGAATTCTTATGGCCTGTCTGGCTGAAGACTCATTACCTGCATCAGTAAATCAATTAGATTTATTTATTGTCCCAATCACGCCACAATCTAAAGATTTTTCATTTCAATTGCTCTCTGATCTTCGTGATGCTGGCATTTCATGCGATATGGCATATGGGGATCGAGGGTTAAAAGGCGGAATGAAAGCTGCCGATAAGAGCGGGGCAAGATTCGGCCTAGTTATTGGTGATGATGAAATTTCAAGCAATAGATGTGAATTAAAATTGATGAGCAGTGGAGAAGAAATCTCTAGTAGCCTTACCGCTTCTGAAATAATTAATAGATTGGGAAAAGATAAGTAATGCTCCGCACTCACGATGCTGGATCCCTTAATGCTAAATCAGTTTCTACAACTGTTGTTCTGGCTGGTTGGGTTGCGCGGCGACGAGATCATGGCGGAGTTGCATTTATTGATTTGAGAGATTCAACTGGTGCTGTGCAGGTTGTAATAAATGATGAAAAGATTGCTGGTGAACTTAGAGCTGAGTGGTGTGTTTTAATTACTGGAACTGTGAAGCTACGCCCAGCCGGCAATGAGAATAAAGATATTCCAACAGGTGAAATTGAAGTTGTATGCGAAAAGCTCGAAGTACTAAGTGAAGCAGCAGCGCTACCATTTCCAGTTGATAGCGGTGATATAGGGAACATATCTGAAGAGATAAGGCTTAAGTATCGATATTTAGATTTGCGCAGAGAAGGTCCTGCTAAGAACCTTAGATTGCGATCTAAAGTTACAACCGCAATTCGTGAGGTTATGGCAGATTCAGATTTTCTTGAAATTGAAACTCCATACTTAACTCGTTCAACTCCAGAAGGTGCACGAGATTTTCTTGTGCCGGTAAGGCTTCAACCTGGATCTTGGTATGCCTTACCTCAGTCTCCTCAACTTTTTAAACAATTGCTCATGGTTGCCGGAATGGAGCGGTATTACCAAATTGCTAGATGTTTTCGAGACGAAGATTTCAGAGCAGACCGCCAGCCCGAATTTACTCAATTAGATATTGAAATATCTTTTGCTGATCAATCGGATGTTATCGCAATTGCTGAGAAAGTTTTAGCTTCTGTTTTCTTAAAAGTTGTGGATTATAAGATTCCATTACCGATCCCACATATGACCTACCGGGATGCAATGAACAATTATGGTTCTGATAAGCCTGATTTAAGGTTTGAAAACAAAATTGCAGATGTTACCGATTTCTTTAAGGAAACTTCTTTTAGAGTATTTCAGGCAGAGTATGTCGGAGCCGTTGTTATGCCTGGTGGTGCTGATTCGCCAAGAAGAGAGCTTGATGCATGGCAGGATTGGGCAAAAGCACGTGGTGCTAAGGGTCTGGCATACATATTAGTTGGGGCAGATGGAACACTGGCTGGTCCGGTTGCTAAAAACCTTTCCGAAAAAGAAAGCGCTTCAATTGCTGACAAAGTTGGCGCAAAAAATGGTGACGCAATTTTCTTTGCAGCAGGTAATAGAACATCCTCACAGAACCTGCTGGGTGCAGTTCGGCTTGAAATCGGAGCACGCTGTAAGTTAATTGATGAATCATTGTGGAAGTTTGTTTGGATAGTTGATGCTCCGATGTTTGAATTAGTAGATTCTGAAAATCCAGCCTCTGGCTGGACAGCCGTGCACCATCCATTCACTGGTCCAAAACCAGAGTATGCAAGTAATTTTGACAAGCAACCCGGAGATGCATTGGCATATGCATATGACATTGTCCTAAATGGAAATGAAATAGGCGGGGGATCTATTCGTATTCATCAACGCGATATCCAGCAACGAGTATTTAAAACTATCGGTTTATCGCAAGCAGAAGCTGAAAGTAAATTTGGATTTTTGCTCGAAGCGTTTAATTATGGTCCACCACCACATGGGGGAATCGCCCTGGGATTAGATCGGTTAGCTGCATTGCTTGCCGGCGCTCAATCCATTCGTGAAGTTATTGCTTTTCCTAAGACGGCAAGTGGTGGCGATCCACTTACTGGCGCACCAACACCTATTACTCCAGCACAACGCAAAGAGTCTGGGGTTGATACTCCAGCCGTTGCCAAGTAGTTACCAACTTTTCAGGTATTCTTCCCAATATGGGCCCAGGTGGAATTGCAACGATAATCGCAGCCTCTTCTCTGGCAATAATTGCAGTTGCTATTTCATATGCAGTAATCAGACTTACTAGAACGATTGATGAAATTACAAAAACTATTGCAATGATTAACTCTCCGCTAAAGAGCATAAGTAATGCTGGTAAATCATTGGAGAGCCTTACTAAGAAGGTCGCAAACGCTACAGAATCTTTTCTTGATGAGAACCCATTAGCCATGAAAGCTGCCGCAGCGGTGGTCGCAGCTGCAAAGCTAAAGAAAAAGGGTAAGAAAAAAAGTAAAGCGAAGGAGTAAAGATGGATTCAGCAGACATCCGCTCCAGGTGGCTTAATTTTTTTGAGTCTAGTAATTCGTTAAAACTTCCACATACAGTCGTTCCATCTGCATCATTAATTGCTGACGACCCAAATCTTTTATTAGTTAATGCTGGAATGGTGCCATTTAAACCATTTTTTCTGGGTGAGGTTAAGGCCCCTTACAAGAGAGCAACTTCGGTCCAAAAGTGCGTGAGAACTTTAGATATTGATGAGGTTGGCAAAACAACAAGACATGCCTCTTTTTTCCAGATGTGTGGAAATTTTTCTTTTGGTGATTACTTTAAAGAAGGCGCAATTGCTCTTGCTTGGGAGTTATTAACTAAATCAACATCTGATGGTGGTTATGGATTTGATGAGGACAAGCTTTGGGTTACCGTTTACCAAGATGATGATGAAGCGGCACAAATCTGGGAAAAACAAGTTGGAGTGCCTAAGAATCGAATTCAGCGTAGAGGCATGGCTGATAATTTTTGGTCAATGGGTGTCCCTGGCCCTTGTGGTCCATGTTCTGAAATTTATTTTGATCGCGGCAGCGCATACGGAAAAGAGGGTGGACCAATCGCTGATGAGGATCGGTATTTAGAGATTTGGAATTTAGTATTTATGCAAAATATTCGTGGAGAAGGTGGGGATAAGAACGCATTCCCTATCGTGGGGGAGTTGCCCGCAAAAAATATTGATACTGGGCTTGGCCTAGAGCGAACCGCTGCCCTACTACAAGGTGTTGAAAACATATATGAAATTGATACAACAAAAATTATTCTAGACAAAGCATCTGCTTTAACTAAGGTTAAATATGGTAAGGATGAAAAATCTGATGTCTCACTTCGAGTAGTAGCTGATCACGCAAGAACTGCAATGATGTTAATTGGAGATGGCGTTACTCCTGGCAATGAGGGCCGTGGGTATGTGCTTCGTAGAATGATGAGAAGAACAATAAGAAATATGCGCTTGCTAGGCTCCCAAGATTTCGTAATGGGTGAGTTAATGAAGAGTTCAATTAAGGCAATGGGAGCACAGTATCCAGAGCTAGTAACTGGTTCAGATCGCATTCTTGCAATAGCTGAAGCTGAGGAAGATAGTTTTATCCAAACTCTAAAAAGCGGCACAACTATCTTTGATTTGGCTGCCACACAACTAAAAAGCGAAAAAAGTAAATCATTATCCGCAGATACCGTTTTCAAACTTCATGACACCTATGGGTTTCCATTTGATCTAACCCTTGAGATGGCACGTGAGCAAGGGCTAGGAGTAGATGAAGCAGGTTTTCGCAAGTTAATGAATGAACAGAGAGAAAGAGCCAAAGCTGACGCAAAGGCAAAGAAGAGTGGACACACAGATCTAACCGAATATCGTGCAATAGTTGATAAATCAGGCTCTTCAAAATTTGTTGGTTATGAAAATGTCTCGACGGAAGCAAAGATAACTGGAATTTTAGTGGATGGTAAAAGTGTTTCGGAAGCAAATATTGGTTCGGACATTGAAATAACTTTAGATCGCACACCATTTTATGCAGAAGGTGGGGGACAATTAGCTGACGGCGGAAAAATCAAATTAGCCAATGGGGCAGTAGTTCAAATCGATGATGTCCAGTCACCGTTACCAGGTTTAATTGTTCACAGAGGAAGCATTGTGAGTGGAGTAGTCAAAAATGGTTCTCAGGTTGTAGCTGACATTGATTTAGAACGTAGATTAGCAATATCTAGAGCACACACAGCAACGCATATGGTTCATAAAGCTTTCAGAGAAGCGCTAGGTGAAACTGCTACACAGGCAGGATCAGAGAACGCACCTGGTCGCTTTCGATTTGATTTTCCTTCCACGAGCGCTGTACCAGTCTCTGTATTAAATGATGTTGAAAGTCGTGTAAATGAATTGTTAATTGCCGATCTACAAGTTCATGCAGAATTGATGTCACAAGATGCTGCCAGAGCAATGGGAGCGATGGCATTATTCGGCGAAAAATATGGAGATCAAGTGCGAGTCGTAAGTGTGGGTGACTGGGCTAAAGAGTTATGCGGAGGAACACATGTATCCCGTTCCGGCCAATTAGGTTTGGTAAAATTACTCTCAGAATCATCAATTGGTGCCGGAGTACGTCGCGTCGAAGCGCTGGTTGGCTATGACGCTTATCAGTTCCTTGCCAGAGAGCATGTTTTACTTAACTCCCTTACTGAAATAATCAAAGGTGCAAGAGCGGATGAATTACCCCAACGTATCTCAGAATTAGTTGAAAAAATGAAAGCAATGGATAAGGAGTTAGCCCTTGTTCGCTCTGCTAAAGCAATGGCAGCAGCTGCAGGTTTAGTCTCAAAAGCTAAGCAAATTGGAAGTATTAATCTGATTATTGATCAATTAGAGAACGAAATTGCAGTAGACGATATGAGATCGATCGCTGTTGGATTACGCGACAAAATTAAATCTGGTGTCGTAGTACTTTCAACTATTAATAGTGGCAAACCACTTTTAGTAGCTGCGGTATCTACTGATGCAATTAAATTAGGAATTAAAGCAGGGGAACTAATTAAAATTGGTTCTGCAGCCCTTGGCGGCGGAGGCGGCGGCAAGGATGATTTTGCGCAAGGTGGCGGTTTAGATTCTATGGCTCTTGCAAAGTCATTTGCTGAAATTACTAAGTTAATTAATGGGAAAGTCAATTAAGAATCGGGTTGATTATGAATGAGCCAATACCAATTGGGCAAAGAATTGGCTTTGACTATGGCGAAAAACGTATTGGTGTTGCAACATCAGATGCGCACTCAATTTTAGTCTCACCACATGCAACATTAGTAAACGATGACAAGTTGATGGATAAACTTTCAGAAATAATTACCGAGATTGATCCTATTTACATAGTAGTCGGAGATCCAAAAAATTTGTCTGGTAGGGACGGTGAAAAGTCAGTTTCAGCAAATGAATTTGGCAGTTTGGTAAAAAAATTATTTGCAGGTCCTGTTTATCTGGTAGATGAGCGTTTGACCACTAACACTGCTTACGCACAAATGAGAGAGATTGGTAAATCCGAAAAAGAAAGCAAGCATGTAATTGATCAAATAGCAGCAATTAATATTTTAGAAAGTGCGATATTGAGTGAGAAATCTGGTACTTCAGTTGGAAGACTTTTGTGAAGCGGATATTTGTACTACTTCTTAGTGGAGTGCTATTCACCTTCGCTGCATCACAGATTCACCGATCATTTTTGCTAAATGATTATTCTGCTGTCACTTCTGTTGAAAAAGTCGAAATTCTAATTGAACCTGGCGATACCGGTAATTTAATTGCACAAAAGCTTTATGAAAAAGGCGTAATTAAAGCGACCAAAGTTTTCTATAAGATTGCTTTAAACGATAGACGAGCTAAATCAATTTCACCTGGTATCCACGAGATTGATTTAAAAATATCAGCTAATTCTGCTTTGACGCAGTTATTAGATATAAAGCGAAATCGAGGCGCATTTGGATTTAACGAGGGATTAAGAAAGGCAGAGATACTTGATTTGCTATACAAATCAAAGTTAGTTACTGGGAAATTATCGTCATTCTTGAAGCCAGGTGCAAAATATAAAACAGATAATCTAGAGGGTTTTTTATTTCCCGCTCAGTATTCGTTCGCTCCTGGTACAACTGTTGATAATGCGATAACACAAATGATTGATCGATTTAATATTGCAGCCAAAAAAAGTAAAATTGATATTGGTTTAAATAATTTTTCACCTTATGAACTTGTTATAATTGCATCTATTCTTCAAGCAGAAGGTGATCCGCAAGATTTCACTAAGATTGCCCGCGTTATATATAATCGATTAAAAGTGGGGATGCCATTGCAAATGAATACCACTGTCGAGTATGCAGCTAATCTGCGTGGCAAAATACGCTTGCCATATAAGCATTTAGACATTAACTCTCGCTACAACACCTACAAGTTTCGTGGTCTACCGCCAGGACCAATTGGTAATCCAGGTGAGGCAGCGCTTAATGCAGCAGTAAATCCAGCGCTCGGGGACTGGCTCTACTTTGTTACTGTTAAACCTCAGGAAACTCGATTTACTAAATCATATGAAGAGTTCGTAATTTGGGCAAATGAATTCAAGGCTAATGAAAAGGCAGGTTTGTTTAAGTGATCAAGTTAGCGGTGGCTGGAACTCCAATTAGTCATTCACTTTCTCCATTACTACACTCGACTGCATATAAATTACTTGAAGTTGATGCAGAATTTAAAAGTTCAGATATATCTGAAGATAAATTCGGTGAATATTATTTTGATTCAAAAAAATCAGGCTTCCGTGGTTTAGCACTGACAATGCCTCTTAAGGAGATTGCAGTTGGTTTTGTGGATCGAGTAGATCCAGTCGCAAAACAAATAAGCTCAGTGAACACAATTATTTTTGAGTCAACTGGAAGCATCGGATTGTCAACCGATTTACTTGCATTTAAGAATTTGCTTAAACCTTATTTTGGAAAGAAAATTGCGATTCTTGGAGCTGGAGGTACTGCCCGAGCTGCAATTGGTGCCTTACGAGGAAGTGGCAGTGAACTCTCTATTTTGACTCGATCAATGAATCGCCATGATCAGTTGCATGCGGCTGCAGTTGATTTAGATATTGAATTTTTGGATTGGCATCAATTTGAGCAGATCCAAGATCGAGATTTAATCATTTCTACCACGCCGGCTGGTGCTACTGATGGACTTTCAATAATTTCTACTAAAGCAGATTTCTTTGAGGTTATTTATCATCCATGGCCAACTGAATTAGCAAAGCGGTATCAAAATTTAGGGAGGCATGTAATTGGAGGATTATCACTTCTAGTCGAACAGGCACTATTTCAGATTAATTACTTTTCGCAAAAAGATTTTGATTTTGAATTAATGCGTAAAGAACTACTGAAGGTAGCAAATGCAGCTGTAAAGGGTTAATCCACAGGCCTGCTTTTAAAATGCTTATTTATTTATTATTAATAAATGGCAATAGAAATGTCTCTTTTAATACTTTTAACATGGATTGCAATTTATGACATCAAGTATCATCTAGTTAGGAATATTGATCTTTTAATCTTGTCAGCACTGCTTATTCCTTACTATAAGAATTGGTCTATAGGAATGTGTAATCTTTTTTTCTATTTACTTATGAATCTAATTTTCCGGAAGAAAATTGGGTCAGGTGACATCAAGCTTTCTTTACTTATCGCCCTTCCTTTAGACTCACTTTCTGGACTGTTAAATGCAATATCTTTTACATGGATTCTTGGCGGCAGCTATTCACTGATTCATCGTTCCCACACCATCGCATTCGCACCATTTATGATCTATGGAACCTATTTAGCGAGACTTCTCTGAGACAATGATTGAATTGGCAACGAGATAAGTATCTAATCTGCGAGAATAATCCCCTCAAGATTGATGGGAGAGTGAAGTGCTTCGTTGGTTAACAGCAGGTGAGTCTCATGGGCCATCTCTGTCTGCCATCATTGAAGGCATTCCGGCACATGTAATCATTACAAGTAAGGATATTGATTTGGATTTATCTCGCCGCAGGTTAGGTTTTGGTCGCGGAGCGAGACAAAATTTTGAAGCAGATAAAATTACAATTACTGGAGGAATTCGCCTTGGCATAACTCAAGGTGGTCCAATCGCTATTCAAATTGCAAATTCAGAGTGGCCTAAGTGGGAAAAGGTAATGAGCGCCGATCCAGTGCCAGAAAATGATATTAAAGATTTGGCTAGAAATGCTCCATTAACAAGACCACGTCCTGGCCATGCTGATTTGGTTGGAATGCAGAAATTTAATTTTTCTGATGCCAGACCGATATTAGAACGTGCGAGTGCCAGAGAGACTGCATCTAGAGTTGCTTTAGGTGCGGTTGCGAGAGCATTTTTAAAGCAATCTGTTGGTATAGAAATTCTTAGTCATGTGCTCTCAATCGGACAAGTTTCTGTTTCGGAAAACTATCAGCTACCTGAAATTTCAGATCGCGTTCGAATTGACGAAGATCCAGTTCGATGTGCTGACAAAAAAGTTAGCGAAGCCATTGTTAAGGAGATTGAGGCAGCTCATCGGGATGGCGATACCTTAGGTGGAGTGATTGAGGTTTTAGCTTATAACTTGCCACCCGGACTGGGTTCTCACACCCACTGGGATAAAAGATTGGATGCAAAATTAGCTGGAGCAATGATGGGAATTCAAGCAATAAAAGGTGTTGAGATTGGGGATGGCTTTACAACAGCTAAGCGACGAGGTTCTGTTGCGCATGACGAGATTGAAAAGAATTCAAAGGGTGCGATTAGTAGGCGAACAGATAGAGCTGGTGGTACTGAAGGTGGTATGAGTAATGGTGAGATATTACGAGTTAAAGTTGCTATGAAACCAATTTCAACTGTTCCCAAGGCTTTAGACACAATTGATGTTGCAACGGGAGAGCCAGCTAAAGCAATTAATCAGCGTTCAGATGTTTGTGCGGTTCCAGCCGCAGGTATTGTTGCCGAGGCAATGGCAGCACTTGTTCTTGCAGACGCCGTGCTAGAAAAATTTGGCGGTGATAGCGTGCAGGAAACAAAGCGAAATTTTGAAAATTATATTAGAACCTTAGAAATTAAGTAATGCTGCAAAAAATTGTATTAATTGGCCCTCCAGGCTCTGGTAAATCTTCTGTTGCTAATGCTTTATCAAAAGAACTATCTATGCCATTTATTGATAGCGATTCTGAGATCGAGAAAATAGCAGGTAAGAAAATTTCTGAAATTTTTGTAGACGATGGGGAGCCCGTATTTCGCAGATTAGAGATCGAAACGGTTAATCATTTGCTTTCAGAATTCACTGGAATCATCGCATTAGGCGGAGGAGCTCCGATAAGTAAGGAGATTTATGAGCAATTAGAATTAGCTGATTACCCAATAGTGTTTATTGATGTTTCTATCTCTCAAGCAGCCAATCGAGTTGGCTTTAATAAAGATCGTCCGCTACTTCTTATAAACCCTCGCCAACAGTGGCTGAACCTAATGAATGACCGTCGGCCAGTTTACGAACATCTCGCCACGGAGGTCGTATCTTCAGATAATAAGAAACCAGCTGAAGTTGCGAAAATTATTAGCGAGAAACTAAAAAGCAAGCTATGAAGATTATAAATATAAAAGCTGAACGCAACTATAAGGTAGAAATAGGAGTTACGTTTTCTGAATCAATAAAGCAGATAAGCGCTTCGTATAACAAGGTTTTGTTGCTTGCTCCTGCTGTAAT
>CAFBMP010000003.1_pt1 | contig 45842 bp, 49 predicted proteins | sample 7268981 | NCBI WGS metagenome assembly CAFBMP01 (sample SAMEA6814069, study PRJEB35770) | freshwater metagenome | biome: Freshwater; feature: Freshwater reservoir; material: water | place: Czech Republic | collected 2017-05-23 | depth 30m m | reverse complement strand
CTGCAGCGGCACTTGGTTGGTTAAAAGTTGAAAAAGTTCGAGATGGCCACCCTACTTCACTTGGAGTGGCATCATGTGAAGTTGCTGGATTGGTAGCAATAACACCAGCCTGTGCATTTGTTGCTCCATGGGCAGCAGTTGTCATAGGACTATTAGCTGGAGTCTTCTGCGCACTTGCAGTTGGGCTTAAATACCTATTTAATTTTGATGATTCATTAGATGTAGTTGGCGTTCACTTAATAGGGGGCTTATGGGGTTGTTTATCAATAGGCTTCTTCGGAAGTAGCGCAATTAATAGCTTAGGCATTGATGGCATCTTCTATGGTGGTGGTAGCGCGTTGTTAGGCAAGCAAGCATTTGGTGCCTTCTTCGTGCTTACATATTCATTCATAGCTACATTAATCATTGGATTCATAATTGATAAGACTATTGGCCTGCGAGTTAAGCCAGAGGCGGAGATTTCCGGTATTGATTATGATCAACATGCTGAAACAGGTTATGAGTTAACATCAAGCTCACGAGGAGGTTTTAGTTCATGAAACTAATTACAGCAATCATAAAGCCGCAGAAACTTGATGAGGTTAAAGAAGCATTAGTCGGTGCTGGGATAACTGGCATGACAGTCTCTGAAGCTAAAGGCTTTGGCAGACAGTTGGGCTTAACCGAGGTTTATCGCGGAGCCCAATATAAGGTTGATTTAATTCCAAAAATTCGCCTCGAAGTTTTAGTGAGTTCAAAGATTGCAGATAAAGCAATCAAGGTTATTACCGAAGCTGCCAGAACTGGAAATATTGGTGACGGCAAAGTCTGGGCAACCGCTGTTGATTCAGTTACTCGGGTGAGAACTGGTGAAAGTGGTGAAGAAGCTATCTAGATAAAAATGTAAGATGCCTCCATGTTCGAAGCGTTGGGCCAGAGATTTAGCTCCATCTTCTCTGGCCTGCGTGGCAAGGTTTCTGAGTCAGATCTAAAAACTTTCACTTCGCAGATCAAAAATGCATTACTCGAATCTGATGTGTCCTTATCAGTCGCAGACTCTTTTTCAAATCGTATTTACGAGAAAGCCGTTGAACGTTCGGAAGAAATAAATAAAAGTATTAACCCAGCTCAGAAAATATTTGAGATAGTCAATCTTGAGTTAACTCAAATACTTGGTGGGGAATCTAGAAGAGTTCGTTATGCTAAAACTTCACCAACTGTAATTTTATTAATTGGTTTACAAGGAGCTGGAAAGACCTCACTTGCTGGCAAGTTAGCTAATTATTTAAAAGCAGATGGAAATACTCCACTATTAGTCGCCGCTGATCTACAGCGCCCAAACGCTGTGACCCAACTTCAAGTTGTTGGGAATTCAGTGAATGTCCCAGTTTTTGCACCAGAGCCTGGCAATGGAGTAGGTGATCCAGTAAGTGTTGCAAAGTTATCTCTTAATTTTGCTAAGGATAAATTGCACAACTTTGTGATCATTGATACGGCTGGACGCACTGGGATTGATGAAGAGCTAATGCAGCAACTAAATAGTATCAAAGCTACGGTGAATCCAAACGAAACTTTTTTTGTTGTTGACTCAATGATTGGTCAGAACGCAGTTGTTACAGCTCAAGCATTTTTAGCAGGGGTAGGATTTGATGCGGTAGTACTCACAAAATTAGATGGTGATGCCAGAGGTGGCGCTGCACTATCCATAGTTGAAGTTACAAAAAAGCCAATTATTTTTGCATCTACTGGGGAAAAAATTAATGATTTCGATTTATTTTATCCTGATCGGATGGCATCTCGAATTCTTGGTATGGGAGATATCGCCTCTTTAGCCGAAAGTGCTAAACGAGCAATGCCAGAGGAAGCTTCGAAGAAACTTGAAGATAAGTTTAATAAAGGAGAGGAGTTCACATTTGAGGACTTTTTATCCCAACTTGAGGCAATGAAAAATATGGGAAGCATGAGTAAATTACTTGGTTTATTACCAAATGCAGTGGGATTAAAGAAGCAGCTTAATAATTTTGATGACACTGAGTTAGTAAGAACTAGAGCAATTATTGAATCGATGACACCACTGGAAAGGAGTAATCCAAAAGTATTAAATGGCTCTAGGCGTGCTCGAATTTCACGGGGTAGTGGTCGTGCCATTTCTGAAATTAATTCATTGGTGGAGCGCTTTGCTCAAGCCCAAAAAGTAATGAAGCAAATGAGAGGTGGAAATATGCCGGCCGGATTTGGATCCTTACCTGGCATGGGTCAACCTGTGAAACCAAAACAACAAGAGCAAAGTTTTAAGAAAAAATCTCGCTCCGGTAACCCAGCAAAGCGGGCATTGGAAGAGGGAATTTAGGCCAATTTGGGATTAATGCCACCTGCTGGCAAGATTAGCCTCCTGCTAGTGGGACCCTCTAACCCGTAGCAAAATTTGTCCGCAAGGTTAGCTCTGGATGTAAACGCCCCCGCTGTTTACTGAAGATAAAGCCGAATAATTTTCTATAGGGAGTTTTGTGTCAGTAAAGATTAAGTTAATGCGTCTAGGAAAGATTCGCACACCTCATTTTCGTATCGTAATTGCCGATTCTCGATCTGCTCGTAATTCAAAAGCAATCGAAGAAATTGGTCGCTACTCACCAGCTTCTGAGCCTTCATTAATTGAGGTTAACTCAGATCGCGTTCAATACTGGCTTGGAGTTGGCGCACAACCAACTGAGGCAGTGACTGCGCTACTAAAAATTACTGGTGACTATCAAAAAGCGAATGGCCTACCAGGAACTGAGGGAACATTAAAGCCACAACCAGTACGAATCGATAAGCGAGTTGCTTATGAAGCCGCTGTTAAAGAGGCGATGAATGAGCCAGCAGATGGCGCGACAACTTTAAAGAAAAAAGCGGCAGAACGTTTAGCAGCTAAGAGTGCGCCGGTAGTTGAAGAAGCACCTGTAGCGCAAGCTGAGCCAGTCGCTGAAGCAGCACCTGTCGAAGCACCTGTAGCGCAAGCTGAGCCAGTTGCTGAAGCAGCACCTGCCGAAGCACCAGTTGAGGTAGCTGCAGAAGAAACTCCTCAAGCTTAAGTAATATAAAACTTATGCCTAGGAAGGGTTCGTTCCTTCGCGAACTACCTGTCATAGTAGTTTCTGCACTAATTGTTTCGATCGTAGTTAAAACTTTCTTTTTGCATTTTTTCTTTATTCCATCCGGATCAATGGAAAATACCTTGCAAGTAGGCGACCGAATAGCGGTAAACAAATTCGGTGCTTTGTTTAGTGAGATTAAGCGCGGTGAAGTTGTTGTCTTTGCTGATCCAGATAACTGGTTAGGTAGCTCACCGGAATCTGGTAACTCAGGTTTTTCTAGCAAAATTAAGAATGGTTTGATTACGGTTGGAGTATTGCCAGATCCGGCTAAACAGTATTTGATTAAACGTGTAATCGGAGTTGGCGGGGATAATGTGACTTGCTGCGATGCAACTGGAAAATTGCAGGTGAATGGGGTTTCAATTACTGAGCCATACATTTATAAAGGTGATAAACCAAGTGAAATGCAATTTAATGTGAATATTCCTAAGGGTTTTATCTGGGTTATGGGAGACCATAGAGGAGCAAGTGCTGATTCAAGGTTTCATCCAGAGAGTGCAAATAATGGCATGGTGCCACTAAGCAAAGTTGTCGGGCGTGCCACATTTATAGTTTGGCCAATTTCTGATCTTGGGTTTATGTCAAAGGGTGAAGATTTAAAAAAGGTTCCGGTTAAAGATCAGCCATAGAAATGATTGAAGAAACCCTAATTAAATCTGGAGTAGTAAAGATTGCAGGGGTCGACGAAGCAGGGCGTGGACCATGTGCCGGACCACTTGTTGTGGCTTCAGTTGTATTAAAGGATCCATTTTCGAGTAATTTGTCAGATATTAAAGATTCGAAAGAGTTAACCGCCAAGGTACGCGAAAAATTATATGATGTAATTATTAGCAATGCACTGGCATACGCAATTATTGAAATAGGCGTAGATGAGATTGATTCACTTGGTTTGCACAAATGTAATATTGAAGGAATGAGACGTGCAGTTAATGCACTGCAAATTACACCCGAGTATGTCTTAACTGATGGTTATGCAATACCTGGACTGACTACACCAAATTTAGCGGTGTGGAAAGGCGATCAGGTTGTAGTATCTATAAGTGCTGCATCAATCTTGGCAAAGGTTTATCGAGATAGAATCATGATTGAGTTAGATAGTGAGTATCCACAGTATGGATTAGCAAGTCACAAGGGGTATATAACAGCATCACACACCGCTGCGATTAAACAATATGGGGTATTACCCATACATAGAAAGTCATTTGCAAATATCGCTGAGATAATTGCCGCAAGTAATTAATTCACAGGTTGCAGATACGGCTAAGAATCTTTCTAAATTTTAGTTAAGTTAGTGAAATGATAGATGAATCGATAGCTAGGCTTTTACTTTTTGCAGTTATTGAGCCCGCAGATCCCTTTTGGAGTTATGAGATAAATCAGCGAGGGGCAATCTCGGTGTACCGGCGATTATTATCTGGTAAACACTATTCAACAAAAAATAACATTATTCATTTACAAGAACAATTGTTGCAACAAGATATTTCAGCGCTAAGACTTGAGATAAGTAGATCTGGTGGTGTTTTTATTTGCCCACAAGATAGTGATTGGCCAACATCTTTATTTGATCTATCAACCCCACCAATTGGCTTAATCGTTAAAGGTGATAGAAGCGCTCTTGGTAGAGTTAATAACTCAATATCAATTGTTGGTAGTCGAAATCCAACCAATTATGGAGTACGGCTTTCCCATATGCTCGCTCGACAATCGAGTGAGGCTGGGTTGATTGTTGTTAGTGGCGGTGCTTATGGAATTGATACCGCAGCTCATGAAGGGGCATTATCAAACATGGGCACAAGCATCTGTGTTCTGGCCGGCGGTATTAACAAGCTTTATCCGGCCGAAAACATTAGATTATTTAATAACATTTCTAAATCTGGTTTGTTAATTTCCGAAGTAATGCCAAATGTTGCGTCAAAACCCTATAGATTTTTGATTAGAAACAGGCTGATCGCATCACTGTCGAGAGCAACTGTGGTCGTTGAAGCAAAGTTTGTCAGTGGCTCAATTAGGACTGCTCGAAATGCCGCTGAGATGTTTAGACCTGTTTTTGCAATTCCGGGGCCAGTTCATTCACCACTGAGTGAAGGGTGTCATCGTTTAATTGCCGAACGAGTGGCCGATATTGCAACTACTTTGCCGGAGATACTAGAGGTAATTACTCCTCTGCAACTGAGGTAACCAAAAGGGTGAGAGAATATTACCAATGAGCGATTTCAGAGCTGGCTTTATAGCAATAGTTGGCAGACCAAATACCGGCAAGTCAACTTTGGTAAATGCACTTGTTGGAACAAAAATTGTAATTACATCTCACCATCCAAATACAACACGTAATCCAATTAGAGGCATTATTAATCGTGATAGTTTTCAGATGATTGTTGTTGACACACCCGGCATGCATAAACCTAAAACCGCCCTTGGAACAAGATTGAACTCAATGGTAAGTGAAAATATGGTTTCAACCGATGCGGTTGTGCTTTGCCTGCCAGCTAATGAAGAAATAGGTGCAGGCGATGAATATATTGCTAAGCAATTAAGAAGTAGTCAAGTAGTTTTTCTAGTAGTTACTAAAGTAGATACTATTTCTAAATCTGATTTAGCAGCCAAGCTACTCTCGGTTACGGATTTTGCGCGCCGAGTTTCTCAAGAGAATGCCGAGATTATTCCAATTTCAGCTAAGAATTTAGATCAGACTGATCTCTTACTTGATTTGTTAGCTAAGAAACTACCGGAATCCCCGGCCCTATACCCAACAGATATAAACACCGATCAAGCTCAGGAGTTAATGTTTGCAGATTTAATTCGTGAGGCTGCAATTGAGGAGCTATATGAAGAGTTGCCGCACTCGGTTATGGTCACGATTGAGGAAATGGGGCAGCGCGATAATGGAAAAATATTTGATATTTCAGCGACTCTACATGTTGAGCGCGATAGTCAAAAAGGGATAATTATTGGACCGCAGGGAAGTAAGTTAAAAGCAATTGGCACTATCGCCCGAAAATCAATTGAAAATATATTGGGAGTACAGGTTTTTTTACAAATTCACGTAAAGGTGTCTAAAGAGTGGCAAAAAGATCCGAAACTTTTAGCAAAGCTAGGTTTTACCGACTCACTTTCCGACTAGCAAAGTATGAACCGATTAAAACTAGCGGTAAACCAAGTGCGATTCCCAGAGTAAGTGGTTCACCCAGTAAAACAACACCAAGCAGCACCGCGACGGCAGTATTTAAATAAGTTACTAGAGATGCTCTAGGTGGACCAACTTCAACCATTACTTTAAAAAATAAAATGAAGGCGATTGCTGTACAAAAAACTCCAAGTGCAAGTACCGATCCAACTGCCTGAATAGATGGAGATTCACTTGGCCAGCTAGCTAAGGCAAATGGTAGATAAACAACCGAGGTAATAATCATTGCCCAGGTATTTAGTGCCAAACCTGCAACCTGCGGAATTCTTCTATTGATCATGTTAATTGCATAGGCATAACCCATAGCCGCAAGTATCACCATCGAAATTGAGAGTATGTCTTGGCGGCCACTTAGTGATTCAATCCCCACAACTGCAACAACACCTATAAAACCAATAATTAATCCAAACAGCCGAGATTTATGCCAGACGGTATGGTCACCGAAAATTGAGGCCAGAATTGCTGCCCAAATTGGAACAGTTGCTACAAGGAGGCCAGCTAAGCCAGAAGTAATTTTCTGTTCGGCATTGGTTATCAAGTACCAGGGACCAATCAATTCGGTGACTGTATATAGCAAAACAAATGGCCAATATTTTCTAGCAATAAAAAAAGTCCCTTGCCGTATTGCAATAGGCATTAATACGATGGCACCGATTAAAACCCTCAGAAAAACGATTGCAGCTGGTGAAATCTCTGCGACTGCAATTTTAAGAAATAAATATGGTGTTCCCCAGAGAAATCCAACTAAGGCAAATCTTCCCCAGCCCACTTTGGTCAATTAATTTCCTCTTCCGATGATTCCATTTATCTCATTGGCAATATCTGAGTAGAGCAGATCAGCATCTGCGGTAACACCACCAAGATTGAAAAATCCGTGGATCTGCCCGGCATACTCTTTATAGACTGATGGAACTGAATCTGCGATCAACTTTTGATAGTAGTTTCGGCCGTCATCTGTGAGTGGATCAAACTCCGCGGTAATTATGATTGCTGGAGCAACTCCACGTAAGTTTTTTGCTGTAGCTGGCACAGCATAAGGATCAGCATGATCACTTTTATTTGGTAAGTAATTATTCCAAAACCATTTCATTGCTTTTGTACTCAGGCCGTACCCTTCACTATATTCAGTCGCAGTGGAGTACTCCATTTTTATATCATTGCAAGGATAGATTAGTAGTTGAAAAGCAAGCGAATCCAAATTATTATCCCTTGCTTTGATTGCAACCGCCGCTGCCAGATTACCTCCAGCGCTATCACCACCAACACCAATCGCTGCTGGATCTATTCCTAACGCAGATGCATTACTCATAGTCCACTCAAGTGCGGCGTAACAATCCTGAAAAGGAATTGGATATGGATGTTCTGGGGCTTTTTGATACTGAACTGCAATGATTATGAATTCGCCATTTAAGGCAACCTTACGCAGTGATGGTTCATAAATATCTAGAAAATTTAAAACCCAGCCACCGCCATGGAAGAAGATCAGAGCAGGTAAGTTCTTTCCACTAGTTGGGCGGTATATTCGAATTGGAATATCTGCAGTTGGTCCGGGAATAGTTTTATGTTGGATTTCATAGAGATTAATTAGGGGTTGCCTTAAGGCAATATGAGAGTGGGTATTTTTTCGTATATCAGCTAGAGGCGCTTGCCAAACCTCTGGCATCCCACCAGCAGCGCGCTGGGCGAGGTGCTCGCCAATCTCGGGTTTTACTCCCATTGCGGCAGAGTAGACTTAGACGTCAACGTTGACCAATTCTTACTCGTCCTAATCAGTTTGGAGCCTTTTAAATGCGCATTGGTGTACTAACCGGAGGCGGAGATTGCCCTGGCTTAAATGCGGTGATACGTGCTGTTGTTCGCAAGGGTGTTAAAGAGTATGGCTATGAGTTTATTGGCTTTCGTGATGGTTGGCGTGGACCACTTGAGGGTTTAACAATGAAGCTTGATGTTCCGGCAACTAGAGGAATATTGCCTAAGGGCGGAACAATTCTTGGTTCATCTAGAACTAACCCCTTTAAGATCGATGGCGGCGTTGAAAAAATTAAAGAAAATTTAGCAAAGATGGGCGTTGATGCACTCATTGCTATTGGTGGCGAAGATACTTTAGGTGTAGCTACAAAATTAGATTCACTCGGAGTTAAAGTCATTGGCGTGCCTAAAACTATTGACAATGACTTGAACAATACCGATTACACATTTGGTTTTGATACCTCAGTAAATATTGCAGTTGAGGCGATTGATCGTCTACACACCACTGCAGAGTCTCATCACAGAGCTCTAATTGTTGAGGTAATGGGAAGGCATGCTGGTTGGATTGCACTGCACTCAGGACTTGCTGGAGGAGCTTCCTGTATTTTAATTCCGGAGGTTAAATTCTCAGTTGATCAAGTATGCAAGTGGGTAGAATCTAGATTTGAGCAAAGCTATGCACCAATTATTGTTATTGCCGAGGGTGCGATTCCGCAAGATGGTGATTTGATAACTAAAGATCAAACTCTTGATTCCTTTGGTCATGTGAAGCTTTCTGGAATTGGTGAATGGTTAGCAAATCAAATTGAAACTAGAACTGGTAAAGAGGCTCGTACATCTGTACTAGGTCATATTCAGCGAGGTGGAACACCTACCGCGTTTGATCGAGTACTAGCTACTAGATTTGGCTTACACGCCATTACTGCAGTTCATGATGGAGATTGGGGCAAGATGGTGGCACTTCATGGCACCAAAATTGAGCGTGTACCCCTAGCATCTGCTACCTCGAAATTAAAAACGGTAGATCCAGAGTTGTATAAAGAGGCGGAGATCTTCTTCGGTTAGTGATAAGTGGTTAATTAACCACATCCAAACCTAGAGATTGCATACCATTACCTCATGAGCACAAACTCGATATTTAAAACTGGCTTAGTGGCGGCTCAACAGCCAGCATGGCCAGATGAGGCGGCCGTTAAATCAGCGGTAGCTGAGTTGGAGTCCTTTCCACCCCTTGTCTTTGCCGGTGAGTGCGATAATTTAAAGAAGCGGATAGCACTTGCTGCTGCAGGTGGTGCTTTTTGGTTACAAGGTGGCGATTGTGCTGAAACCTTTGCTGCAGCAACTGCTGATTCAATTAGAAATCGAATAAAAACAATATTGCAAATGGCAGCAGTACTGCAGTACTTCTCATCATTGCCGGTTATTAAAGTTGGCAGAATGGCTGGGCAGTTTGCCAAGCCACGCAGTAATGATAATGAAACTCGTGATGGCGTGACCTTACCGGCCTATCGAGGAGATGCCGTTAATGATATTGAATTTAATCAGCAGGCCAGGACTCCAAACCCTAAGAGATTAGTTCAGGTTTATAACACCTCAGCTGCAACATTAAATTTAGTCCGGGCTTTCACGCAGGGTGGCTTTGCCGACCTGCGACAGGTTCACAGTTGGAATAAAGGATTTGCTGCTGACGCCAGGTTTAGCGCTCGCTATGAGGAGATGGCAAATGAGATTGGTCGAGCACTTCAATTTATGCAATCAGCAGGAGTAGATCCAGAGTCCTTTAAGTCAGTAGATTTTTATTCAAGTCATGAAGCTTTAATTCTTGAGTATGAGAAGGCTTTAACTCGGATTGATTCTCGAACTAATAATCCATATGATGTTTCGGCCCACTTTGTTTGGATCGGCGAGCGCACAAGGCAATTAGATGGTGCTCACATGGACTTTGCTGAAAAAATTCACAATCCAATTGGCGTAAAACTTGGACCCAAGACTACGCCGGAGGATGCTCTTGCGGTTATTAAGAAGCTAAACCCAAGTAATGAGCCAGGGCGGTTAACTTTTATTACTCGAATGGGAGCTGGGGTAATTCGTGAAAAATTACCAGCACTTGTGGAAGCGGTTACTAAATCAGGGGCGATAGTTCTATGGGTCTGCGATCCAATGCATGGAAATACTTATGAAGCACCAAGTGGTTATAAGACTCGCAAATTTGATGATGTTCTAGATGAGGTTAGAGGCTTCTTTGAGGTTCATAAAAAGCTAGGTACTCACCCAGGTGGCATACATATTGAGTTGACTGGCGATGATGTTACTGAGTGCGTTGGTGGAGGTGAGCAGATAAGTCATGAGGATTTAGCAACTCGGTATGAGAGTGCATGTGATCCTCGGTTAAATCACACTCAATCACTTGAATTAGCCTTCCTGGTAGCTGAGATGCTACGAGATCATAAAAAATAGATATTCCCTTACTGCTGATTTAGGTCTAGCCTCTAATAGTGCTATCTCGAACTACTCTACAAACCCCGATTGGCCTACTTTATTTAATTGCAGATCAACAAATTTTATTAGCCTCTGGGTTTAGTAGTTTTGAGGATTTAACCAAACGCCTCTCATCAGAGGATGCTGTTCGAGATTTTAGTTTAGTACCTGAGATTCCAGTACTTAGTGAGTTAATTAATGATTACTTTATTGGCAACATCTCAGCACTTAACTCGATTCAAGTGCGTCAGCCGGGAGCGACTTTTTATCAATCTGTATGGAAGGCTATGCGCAAAGTGCCAGCTGGTAAAACCTGGTCATATGCAGAGTTAGCAAAACGATCTGGCTCAGCGGATGCGGTAAGAGCAACAGGAAGTGCTTGTGCTGGTAATTTAGTTGCACCGATTATTCCATGTCACCGAATTGTTAAAAGTGGTGGCTCATTAGGAAATTACGCTTATGGAGCTGAAGTAAAAGAGTGGTTACTAAGACACGAGGGAGCGCTGCAATAACTGCGGCAAAATTGAGTTTACTTTTTCAATATCACTGTCGGTAATATCAAGATGGGTGACTAGACGTAAATATTTTGGACCTAGAGCACTTGCTAAAATTCCCTTTTCCTTAAGTTGGGCAGATAGCTCAGATGCAGAGATTGTTATTGAATCCAGATCTAAACCAACAATATTTGTTTGGACATGCTCTGGATTAATAGTTTTTGGCGCAATTGAGGCTACTGCAACTGCAATAGCTTTAGCTTTTTTATGATCATTCTTAAGTAAATTTAAATTGTTATCTAAAGCGAAATGACCAGCAGCAGCTAAAATACCAGCTTGCCTCATTCCGCCGCCATAGCGCTTTCGCCACTGCCTTGCCTTTAAAACTCGCTCTTTTGTGGAGAGCATTAATGAACCAACTGGTGCGCCAAGTCCTTTAGACAAGCACACACTTATAGTGTCAAAGTATCTTCCATATTCTTTAAATTCTGTTCCAGATGCAATATGAGCATTCCAAATCCGCGCACCATCTAGGTGAAGTGCTATTCCAAGTTTTTCACTTTCAGCTCTTAATTTTTTAATTTCGCTAATTGGCTGAACAGTTCCACCACCAAAGTTGTGAGTATTTTCTACGGCGATTGCTGTTGTAGAAACTAAATAGGGACCAGAGTCTGGTCTGGCAATTTTCAATGGATCATCTGCCAATAAGGACCCACGTTCTGCCAACCAAGTTCGAGTTGTAATACCGCTAAAGACTGCTCCCGCTCCTAACTCTGCTCTAACGATATGTGAGTTTGTTTCTGTGATTAACTCTTCACCTGGGGCAACTAACATTCGAATCGCTAATTGATTTGCTAATGATCCACTTGGACAAAACAGGGCCGCCTCTTTGCCAAACATTTCTGAAATTCTCTCCTCAAGAGAGTTAATAGTTGGGTCCTCGCCATAGACATCATCACCAACATCTGCTTTTGCCATTGCCTCACGCATTTGAGGTGATGGCTTTGTTACCGTATCTGATCTCAAATCTATATTAGTCATGGTGGAATGCTCTCACATTTGCTTTTCTTGCGTCGGTCCATATAACTAGTGCCATCGCGCCCATTACGAGGCCTCCACCTATGATAATTCTTAATGTGATTGGGTCACTATGAAAGTAGAGACCAAATAAAACCGCAAATGGTGTCTCAGTTGCAAGTAGCACACTAGCAACCGTTGCACTCATGACTGACTGTGCTTTAGTTTGAACTAAAAATGCTAGGAAGGTTGCAAAGAAAGCGGTATAGAAAATTGCTACCCATACAGTCTGGTCTGGAGCCATTTGAAAACCATCCTTAGCTGCAAACAATGTTGTAATTAAAGCCACGGTTGCTATTTGAATTGCAGTTAACGCATAGGTATTTCCACCATCACTCCACTCACCAAGTGCGACAAAGTGAGCTCCATATATTAATGCTGAGAGTAAAACCAATGACTCGCCAAAACCAATTTTTACACCATCATAAGAGATCAAGAAAAGACCAACTGTTGCAATCATCACTGCAAGCCATTGCATCCCTAGGACGTGACGTTTAAGCAGAATAAGTGAAATTAATGGTGTAAAAACCAAATACAAACCGGTAATAAATCCGGTATTCGATACAGTTGTTTTAGTTAATCCATAAGTTTGGAAAATATAGCCAGCACCCAATAAAACTCCAGCTGCAATTCCCCTCAAGACAAACCTTCGAGAAAGTCCTTTGAATACGGTAGGTCTATAAATAAACATAAGTAAAAAAGCAAGTACAAACCTTGATGCTAGAAATGAAAAGACATTTTGACGCTCTAGTGAGTCTTTCATAACCACAAATGAACTACCCCAGATAGCGGCGACGGTAGCCATAGCAATATATAGAATTGGCTTACTTTTCATTTTTGCTTCGCATTTTCTTAAGAAGAGCTACTTCACTTCCATGTTCTGGCTCAGCACCAGGAGTTTCCAAAATAAGTGGAGCATTTAAAATTGCCGGGTGAGATACCAATTCATTAAATGGCTTAGTTCCGATCTCGCCCTTACCAATATTTTGATGTCTATCTTTCAAGTTACCACAAATATCCATGGAGTCGTTTACATGTATTAACTTGATGCGTTCTACTCCAACTAATTTAACCAGGAGATCAATAGTTTCTGTCATACCACCGGGCTTTTTGATGTCATGACCAGCCGCAAATACATGGCAGGTATCAAGGCAAACTCCAACTTTTGGATGCCACTCAAGTGCATCAAAATATTTTATTAGGTCATCTAATTTTTTTACTAGCGACTGACCCTGTCCGGCTGTTGGTTCCAGTAGTAACCACGGATCTTCATCCTTTAAATTATTAAGAATTGGCATTACACCTTCATGAATCTGTTTCCATGCTTGGGGAACGTGAGACTCATCAACCGCTGAACCGGTATGAACAACAACACCATGTGCGCCAATTTCATATCCACGTTTAAGGGAATAGGTGGTAGCAGCAAGTGAGTTTTCATAAGTAGATTGTGTTGGGGAACCCAGATTAATCAAAAATGATGCATGGACGTAGGGCTTAATATCATGTTCTGCTGTCTTAATTTTAAATGCTTCATCCATTGCTGGGTTTGGCGTTGATGTTGCCCAGGTTCTAGGACTGGATGCAAATACTTGTATTGCTTCAGCTTTAATTGTTAATGCATATTCAATTGATCGAGTCGCCATCCCACCTGAGGTCGGTACATGTGCTCCGATTCGAATCGAGCTTTTTTCTACTGCCACTTGGTGAGCCTACCTGAGAGTGATGCGACCGCTTTATCTAAGAGTAAGAGTGATTTTCGTGCCCTGCTTAACTTTGCTTCCAATAGATGGCGATATGTTGTTTACTTTACCTATTCCTTTAACAACTACGCGTAACCCCAAGTTTTCAAGGTCTAAGAGTGCATCATTTTTGCTTTTGCCTAATACATTCGGCACAAAGACAAATTCTGGACCCTTAGATATTACTAATTCAACTTTGCTGGCTTTTCCTAAACTCTCTGATTTTTCTGGTAACTGAGAAATTACCTGGCCCTTAAAAATACTCTCACTAAATTTATAAGAGGCGTTAACATCAAAGCCTAAATCAGTTAGTTCGGAGAGCGCCTGCTCTCCGCTTTTCCCAACGTAAGATGCTAGTACTAGCTGTTCTATTCCTTTACTAACAATCAAATTAATAATTGTTTTTCTTTTTACTTCAGTAGAATCCTTTGGATCCGAAGCTATTACATATCCTGCAGAAATTTTCATGTCAAATGACTCACTTATACTTCCTACGGTTAATCCTAAATCAGATAGCTGAGCAGATGCAGTATCAGGTGTTAAGCCTTTAAGCACTGGAACAATTATTCGCTCCTGCCCTTTAGAAATTATCAGACCAATTTTACTAGTAGGAGCAACTTTGCTTCCACCTCCTGGCTTGGTTTGAATAATCTTCCCCTTAGGAACATTTTCGCTATATACCTCCTCGATTAATTGACTTTCTAACCCTATTAAACCAAGGGATTTCTTTGCCTCACTTTGATTCATTCCGACTAGAGATGGAACTGCAATCTTTCCAATACCAGATAATTTATAACCTCCGAAAATTAAAGAGATGAGTAATAAAACAGCAATTATTCGATTTCGTTTTACTCTTTTAGAGAGTTTACGCTTTCTGGTGCCAATCGATTCTTCAGCTTTTACTTCTTTAATTGGTTTGGTGGAAATTAATTGTGAGGTTTTTTCTTTAATATTTTCAAACGCTAGACCAACTGAAACTTTACCCCGCCTAGATATTTTTTTCACAGTAGATGGCGGCAAATCAAGTTCTAAACTCATTTGGCGTTTTTTTGGATCAATTTCAGATTGAATTTCGCGAAGTTTACTGAGTAACTCCTCAGCATTTTTTGGCCGCTGATCTGGGTTTGGTGCAGTTGCGGCATAAACAAGTTCGGCAATTGCCACAGGAATTTCATTTTTGATACCTTTTATATTTGGTATGCGATCATTTACATGTCGGTAAGCAATCTGGATAGGTGTCTCACCTTCGTATGGCTTAGACCCAATTAGCATTTCATATAAAACAATACCAACTGCATAGATATCACTTCTTGCGTCAGCAACTCCGCGTTGAACCTGTTCTGGAGATAAATATGAAACACTTCCAAGTACCACACTTGACTCAACGGTTAATGTTTGGCCCATTGCCATATTTCGTGCCAAACCAAAATCAGCAACTTTTACCCGACCATCTTTAGAGATTAAAATATTTTCAGGCTTAATATCTCTGTGAACAATTCCAATACGGTGAGCAGCCGATAGAGCACTTAGAACCGGATTAATTAACTGAAACATTTGCTCAACTGTCAGCGCGCCTTGTTGATTAAGGTAATCGCGAAGTGTGCTGCCCTCTACTAACTCCATAACAAGAAATACCGCTGGTGGACCATTTTCATTCCAACCCTGATCTTGAATTGAAACAATATTAGGATGAGATAGGGCAGCGGTTGCTTTTGCTTCCTTGATAAACCTAGATACAAATGCTTCATCACTTGCCAGGTGTGCATGCATAATCTTTACAGCAACTGGTCGATCTAATCTTGTATCAATACCTACATAAATTGTTGCCATTCCACCGGATGCTATTAGTCGTTGTAATAAGTAACGACTATCTATCAACTCACCAGTTAGATCAGACACGGTGAAAGTTTAGAGAATGAGTCTTAGAATCAGAGTTTATGGCGCGCCAGTTAGGGTGTAATCCGCTTTATTTCTAGTTGATTCTATTAAAAAATGAGTATTTTGATCTATCAAGAATTTCGCCATTTTATCTCGAACCTGTTCACCATCTCGAGTTACAACTCGTTCTAAACCAACTAAAGGGTCGATTTCCATCCAAATGATTTTCTCCATGTAACTTCTAAAGCTATTTTGCCCAGCACCGACGCCTTCTAGTATTAAAAAATCGCATCTATCAACAATTTTTTGGCTCTCGAATCTATTCAAGTGCCAATTAAAACATTGGTATTCGACCGGAAGATTACTTGAAAATGGCTCCAATATTTGAGTTAAAACTCGATCTTTCAACTTTTGCGAGAGTGGGTCCTCCCAGCCATCGTAGAGATCATCCATATGCACTACTTCAACGCTAGGCAAATCTTTTAAGAGATTAAGTGCAAGTGTAGTTTTACCACTGCCCGCAACGCCATCGATAGCAATTATGCAGGGAGTATCTGAATTGATTTCTAGCATGTCAGACAGCAAATTAAAATAATGCATCTTAGTTAATCATTCTTGGTTGATTCTTTTCCCCATCGAATCCAACCCCAAATTGCTATCACAGTAAATATTAGGTAAAGAAAACTTGTTAATAACAACTTACCGGTAAAGTATTGGTAAGTATAGGCAGCATCAACGATAAACCATAGTGGCCAAGCCTCATATCGTTGCCAAACCATGAGTAGCTGCGCCACAACACTTCCGACAAAGCCAAAAGATTCTATTGCTGATGAAGTTGCACCTATGTTTATTAGTAAGGGCCAAATAATTAATGAGGAGATTGCAACTAATACAAATGTAAGCAATCTTTCATTATTAGTGGATTTTCTAGGCTTTGCTCCATTAGCTCCCCAACCAAACCATCCCCAAATGCCGCCAGCTATAAAAATAAATTGAAGTGCAGCACTGGCGTAGTAGGCAGATTGAAAAAATAATATTGAATAAAGAAGACTACTTACGCCCCACCATGGCCATGTTGAACGGGGTCCTAATACACCTAGAATTACTCCAATAAGGGATGTAGCGAATGCAAATATCTCCAATAAAGACATGATTTTTTCCTTTCCAATTCGCATTACCGAACTGGTCAACCGGTCGGCTTGAGTTTCAAGCCCTCTCAGCTAAATTTCTTAGCTCCCGCACAGGTAATTCTAGTAGGTAGAGTACAAAAATTGTCTATAGTTTGCTTGTGCTTAAGTTTGGTTACACGGCGATGCTAATTTTTACTATTGTTGGCTCGTTTTGGCTGGAAGTTGTCTATAAAATAGGTGTTTTGAAAAGAATTAAGCGAGTAATCATGAGCGTGTTTCCAGTTTCAATTTTTTTCTTAATTTGGGATGCGTACGCAATTGCAAGAGGTCATTGGTACTTTGATAAAGATCAAATCTTAGGGATTATTGGTCCATTTGATATCCCATTTGAAGAGTTCCTCTTCTTCATAATCGTACCTATGGCTGCAATTATGACTATTGAGGCGGTTCGTAGCATTAAGCGCCATTGGAAAGTAGGGGATGAGTGATGATCTACTCAGATATCGCAATTTTTGCTCTGTTGTTTGCGGTTTTCTTTGATTTATTTTTAATTAAGACTCAGCTACTAACTCGTGCAGTATTTTGGACAAGTTATGGAATTATCCTGCCTTTTCAATTAATTACTAATTGGTGGCTCACTTCCCGAAATATTGTTATGTATAACCCGGAGGCAATTATGGGAATTAGAATTGCATCAGCGCCCTTAGAAGATCTACTTTTTGGGTTTGCACTTGTACTTTCCGTTATGGCAATGTGGGTTTATTGGGGGAGGAGAGGAGTACAGAAGAGGTAGTTATCTAAATTTACGGGCACGAAGATAAGCGGGAGCAGCTACCTTAAATCTTCGCCAATTTGATGTTTTGGCTCTTTTATTAAATATTTGATAATCAATTTTCTCAACTTCGTCAACTATTCCACAGTAAAGTTCACTCGCAGCCTCAATGCATGCCCTGCTATCTGGTGACAACATCTTTATTCCATCTGTTGACTCTTTTTGAAGCCTTCTTACTCTTGAGATTTGTTCTTTGAGTGCATTTTTTATTTGGTTGGTAGTAACTTTATTCTCAAGCATTTCTCTATTTACCCCATGTGATTGCAACTCTGTAATTGGTAAATAAACTCGTCCTCGATCTAAATCCTCACCAACATCTCTAATGAAATTAGCAAGTTGAAATGCAATACCAAGCTTTTCTGCCGCTACGTTTACCTCATCAATTGATACCCCTGGCGTTATTCCGATAATCGGGACCATTTGTAACCCAATGACCGCAGCTGAACCGTATATGTACTCCTTCAAATCCTCATATGTGTTGTACTCGGTAATTGATAGGTCCATGCTCATTGAGTGAAGGAAGGCTTCAAAGTATTGAATTGGAATATTAAATCTTTTAACTGTATCAACTAATGCTCGACCAACATGGTCGGTGCTACTACCAGTTTTAATATCAGCAAGTACGCCCTCGCCCCATCGCTTTAGTGATTTTGCTTTTTCCTCATCACTTAACGTAGAAGAGAGATCATCAACTATCTCATCTGCAAATCTAGCGAAACCATAGAGGGCGTGTACGAAAGGTCGCTTTGCGGGCGGCAATAGAAGTGTTGCAAGATAATAAGTTTTGCCATGAAGTGAATTAAGACGTTTACACTCTAAGTATGAATCTCTCAAAGCTAGATCAGTAATTCCAGCCTTGGTTAACTCATCCATATTTTATTTAACTGGTCCAACAATGCGCTCAGCGGCAAGCCTGCCTGAGATTAATACCATTGGCACTCCTACACCTGGCTGTGTGCCAGAACCAGCGAAGACAACATTTTCAAAACCTTTTGCCAAATTCTTTGGTCGAAATGGACCGGTTTGGAAAAAAGTGTGTGCGCTAGCGAATGGCGCTCCTTGCTCCATTCCCTGCTCCTGCCAATCTAAAGGTGTGGTCATATGTTCTACCTCAATACCATCACCAAAACCTTTGTACCCGCGCTCCTCCAACGCCTTAATCATTTCATCTCGGTATCGCGGGCCAACCTTCTTCCAATCAATATCAGCAGTTAAGTTTGGCGTTGGAAACAAAACGTAATAGGAAGATTTACCAGCTGGCGCAAGAGATGGATCATCTTTAGATGGTACTGTCACTAAAATGCTCGGATCGCTCATTAATTTTTTCTTCTTTATAAGTTCATCAAATACTCCATCCCATGACTTACCAAAATGAATATTATGGTGAGCAAGGTGTTCATAACTCTTGTTTGAGCCAATTAATAAAGTTACGCAAGAAGGAGAGTATTTAAGTCGCTTAACAGAGAGTGGTTGCTTACCTAGTAGATCCCGCCATGCAACTGGCAAGTCTGGATTTAGAACAACAACGTCACAGGCAATTCTCTCGCCTTTATCAGTCAACACAGCAGTCGCTCTACCGTTTATTTTTTCGATTGATGTAACCGTTGTACTGTATTTAAAAACTACGCCATGCTTTTGTGCTGCGGCAGCTAGTGCTCGTGGTACGGCATGCATCCCACCTTTAGGAAAGAAAACTCCATTTACAGAATCCATATATGCAATTACCGCATAGATAGCTAAAGCTTGCTGCGGACTTACACCTGCATACATAGCTTGAAATGAGTAAACTTTTTGAGTCCGTGGATCTTTCAAAAACTGGTTTACTTTTGGAGCTAATCTGCGAAATCCACCGAGCGCAATTAATTTTGCTAAATTCGGCGTAAGTAAATTTAGTGGTGAATCAATATTGCGATCAATAAAATCCTTCATTTCATACTTATATAACTTAGTAACAAAGTCAACGTATTGCCCGTAGCCTTCAGCCTCTTTTGCACTTATAGTTTTTGCTATTTCCAACTGCATTTGATTTGTATCAGCGTGCACATCTAACTGTGATCCGTCATGGTAGAAGGCTCTATACAAAGGCTCTAGTGGAACAAGATCTAACCAGTCCTTAATATCCTCACCAACACAAGCCAAGGCATCTGAGATTAAATCAGGCATAGTAAGCACTGAAGGGCCAGTATCAAATGCGTAACCTGATTTATTAAGCAACCCATTTCGTCCACCTGGGACTGATTCACGTTCAATGACTGTAACTTTGCGCCCAGCACCAGCCAGTCTTAGTGCGGCACTTAGCCCAGCTAGCCCGGCTCCAACAATTACAACATGATCAGTAGCGCCTTTTACTCGTGCCGTCATTGATTAAATCTTTCTATTGGTAGCAATAATTGCTAGATCAGTTAATAATTTAATTCCAAGTGTACTAATTCCACCATGTTTTAATGCAGAAAGGGAGGATTCTGTTAGCCTACTAATCATACTTTCGATGTGAGAATCAGCACCCGTATTTACAATAATCTCCTGCAAAGTAGAAACCTGTTCAGCCGTCATGTTTGGATCACCAAATTTTGCTTGCATCTCATCAAGTTGAGACTTACTAGCCCGATCCATTGCAACCGCCATTAATACAGTTCTCTTTCCCTCCCTTAAATCATCACCGGCAGGTTTTCCAGTTTGAGATGGATCACCAAAAACTCCAAGTAAATCATCACGTAACTGAAACGCTTCACCAAGAGGAATTCCATACTCAGTGTATGCATTAATCAATTCATTAGGAGCGCCTACTAAGGTGGCACCAAAATGTAATGGTCTTTGAATTGTATATTTGCCAGATTTAAACCTAGCTACCTTAAGAGAGCGTTCAATACTTTTGCTACCTAATGCTTGTTCATATACATCAAGATATTGCCCTGCCATTAATTCAACTCTCATTTCGTCGTAAACTGGGAGTGATCTAATTAATTGATCATTTGTAATTCCAGATGTGTGAAGCATTTGCGCAGACCAAATTAATGCTAGATCGCCAATTAAAATCGCAGCTGATTCTCCAAACTGAGATGCTGATCCAGATAAATTTTTATTGCTATGCATCTTCTCAAATGCCTTATGAATACTGGGAGCCCCACGTCTTGTGTCAGATCCATCCATTACATCATCATGGATTAGGGCGCATACATGTATTAATTCCAGTGAGGAAATCGCCTTAATAATCTCTGGAGAGGTTTCACCTCCCGCGCCTAACATGCCAACATATGCAAACAACGGCCTTAACCTCTTGCCGCTATCTAATAAAAACTTTTCAATTCCAACTGCAACTGGATCTAGCTCTGGCCCAATTTTTCCGAGGTAGATGTTTTCATCCTTGATAAAGGCGGAAAGTGCCTGATTTATCTCAGAGCGCATAGAGTTAATATCGTTGGTAGAAGAAAAACTCACGGCGCAACGGTACCCTGCCTTCTGTGAGCGATTATCTGAAAACCACCACCTTCTCACTCGAGTTTTTCCCGCCCAAAGACTCAATTGGCGAGGAACGTTTGTGGCAGGCTCTTTCACAACTTCAACCGCTTAAACCTGATTTTGTCTCGGTTACCTATGGGGCAGGTGGTTCAACTCGCGATCGCACTATAAGAGTTACAACTGAGATAACAGACCGCACATCGATCCCAACTGTGGCGCATTTGACCTGCGTTGGCTCAACAAAAACAGAGTTAGTTGAGATTTTAAATCAATACAAAAGTGCTGGAATTAAAAGCATCATGGCGCTACGTGGAGATCCAGCTGGGGGTCCGAGAGCGGAATGGCAAAATATCGAGGATGGATTTGATCATGCAGATCAACTAGTCCAATTAGCTGCGAGCTTAGGAGATTTTAAAATTGGGGTAGGTGCATTCCCAGACGGACATCCGGCATCGGGTTTTAATTTTGATAAGGATGTAGATGTTCTAATCCGTAAAGAAGAGTTAGGTGCTACTTTTGCGACAACACAATTTTTCTTTGAATCCAGTAAATGGCATAAGTTAGTTGAACGATTACTTAAACGTGGCTCTAAACTGCCAATAATTGCAGGAATACTACCAATTACAAATCTGAAACAATTAGATCGTATGGTTGAGTTAAGTGGAACACCAATTCCGGCAGCAGTTTCGAAACGATTTGAAAATTCTTTAAACTCTCCAGAAGACATTAAGAAGATTGGGGTAGAGATTGCAACTGAATTAGGTAATGAACTCATCTCGCTAAATGCCCCGGGTCTTCATTTTTATACAATGAACTCTGCTAGTTCAACTATTTCGATAGCCAAAAATTTAGGATTAGTAAGGTGATAAGCATAAATGAATTTTTTGCATTGTGGAGTCGAATGCATGGAGATGCAAAGATTACCGGCATTGTCCGTACCTGGTTGGTTATATCTTACAAAATAGCCAAATTACTTTCTCGGTTAAAGTTCACTCCAAACAAACTTACATTTCTTGGCTTAGTTTTTGGTGTTCTGCTATTTATTTATGCCCAGTCACCTTGGGCGCCAATTTTCTTAATTTTTTCGCTAATTTGTGATGGAGTAGATGGTAGTTTGGCAATTTTTACATCTAATACTACAAGATGGGGGGCAATTCTTGATTCAATTATCGACCGAATCACTGAATTTTTTTGGATACTTGCGATATACAAAATAGGAGCGGATGAAAGGTTACTACTAGTTGTGATTGTAATAGCTAGTATTCAGGAGTACACAAGAGCAAGAGCTGGCGGGTTAGGTATGCAGCAAGTTGGTGTTGTCACATTTGCTGAAAGACCAGTCAGGGCTTCCTTTATTTTCACAACATTCATTGCGTATGCAATGAGCCTTTCAATTATTAATCAGCTAGTTATAATCTGGTTACTATTACAACTCATTAGTTTTTTTATGATTATTCGGTTTACTTATTTAAAATTAAGTTAAGCCTTACCTATCGCCTGTGCGACTATTTCAGCGCTAATGCCAACAAGCGGTAATCCGCCACCAGGGTGTGATGATCCACCAACACAAAATAACCCATTTATCTTTGATCGGTTTTTAGCTCGCAGGAATGCTGAAGTGGCTGAATTGCTGGAGCTACCGTAAATAGAACCACCAGGTGCCATTGCATAATTTTCAAGATCTGCCGGTGTTCTATATTTTAAGAAATCTAACCTAGATGAAACATTTAACCCTAGCTGATCTAATTTACCGATGATTTTTTCTGCATACTCAGCACCTCCACTATTCCAATTCCAACCGCCTTCTACCTGATGTCTTGGCGCATTAACTAACACAAACCAAGCTTCTTTATTTTCTCCCTTAGTCATCTTTGGATCTTTCGGGGCACAAACATAAATTGTTGGATTATTTACTGGGATCTTATTTGTAAAAATATCGTTAAACTCAGCATCATAATCTGCAGGGAAGTAAACGTTATGATGATTGATTTTTACTGGTTTACTCTTTAAATTGTCTAAACCAATTAAAAGTGAAAATCCAGAGAGTGATTTAGTTGAAAATTTTAACTTCCTTCTCTCACTATTTGCTAATCTAATATTTCTTGGAATTAAATTATTATAAACAAGCTCAACATCTGAGTTAGCAACAACTAAGTCACTTTTTATTTCACGATTATCTTGAAGTTTAATTCCTGTCGCTTTGGAATTATCAACTTGAATTTGAGTTACCTGTGAATTAAATTCAAATTTAACACCCAATTCCAAGCAGCGCTGTTCTAGAGCCACTGATAGCTGACCGATACCGCCTTTGATGTGCCATGCTCCAAAGGCGCTTTCTACGAAAGCAATTGTAAGAAGTACTGCAGGCGCTTTTCGTGGATCACTACCAGTGTAAGTTGCGTAACGATCTACGATCATTTGCAGGTGTGGATCTAATTTCATTTTTTTACTCAAAGATCTAAGAGAAGTAAAAGGTGCAATATCTTTAATGCTAGAAATTAAATCCTTACGCCTTATTAGTGAAAAAATTGATTTTAACTCAGATTCAATAAATGGCTCACGGGAAACCTCCCACATTTTTTCCGACTTTTGAATTATTTCCTTCCATTGCTTGCTTGCCAATGAGCCAAATGATTTTTCAATTTCAAGGTATGTAGCGGGGTTAGATAGGTTCGGAAAAATAACTGAACTACCATCTGCGAAATTATAATTAAATGCTGGATTAACTGGTTCTAGATCTAAAATGTGTTCAATTCTTTTGCCAGTTTTTAGGAATAGATCGCGATAAACTGCTGGCAGAGTAAGTAGTGATGGACCTGTATCAAATGCATAGTCACCAAACCATTCTGTACGACATTTTCCACCAGATCGATCGCTGTTTTCGAAAATTCTTACTTCATGTCCATTTTTTGCAAGCCTTGCAGCAGCACTCATACCACCTATTCCTGCGCCAATAACTGAAATTTTTGCCATTTAGATCACTGATCGATCTCGCCAAGTTAAATTACCTGTCAATTTTCCAAACCACGAATATGTGATTAAGCAAAATAAAATTAAAATAGCAAACGGGTGCAGTAGGGCAGTATTTGGTAGAGCTCCAGTTCTTAACGATGAAACGACCCTACTTAGCACTATAAGAGCGAATCCAATTAATGCTGTTTCTGAACCAGATATTGCTAAAACAAATGGAAGAACGCTTGAAAGAAATAAAATTACAATTATGAATAGTGTTCCAAATATTGAGCCAAAAGCTCGCCATAGCGATTTCTGATACCCCTTAATCATCTCAATTCCAGATTGGTACATATGACATTCTGCAACGTTACTTCCTTCAGCAACACCGCCTTTAAAACCGGATTTTAAAAGTTGCTTTGCAAGCATTAGATCATCAAGTACCTCAGATTTAACTGCTTTATGTCCGCCAGATGACAGGTAAGCATCTTTCTTTACAATAAAGAACTGCCCATTTGCTACCGCCATAGATTTAACACCAAACTGCTGACTGATTAGTAATGGTACTGATGATAGCCACGACCATTGCAAGAGTGGTTGGAATAATCTTTGTAGAAAACCATTGGTAATTTGCTTTGGATAGGGTGAAATAAAATCCCATTTATCCATCGCATTAATTGCTGAAGCAACTGCAAATTTTGATAGTCTTACATCTGCATCAATGAAAACAAGATACTTACCGCCACTTATAGCTGCTAGCTGATGCGCAGCCCAAGACTTGCCTAACCAGCTATCAGGTAGAGGCTTGCCATCTAAAACTTTAACACTCGTAAACTTAGATAGCTGTTGCCTTGTACTATCCGAGGAGTTGTCATCTAAAGCAATTACCTCAAAATTACTAAGTCCGATTTGGCCGAGTGCTGACTTTATACAATCATCTATATTTTTCTCTTCATTTCGCATAGGTATTAATATTGAAACAAACTCATCAATTTTACTTGGAGAATTTCGAACCACTTTAATTGTTAAGCTGTTAATAACAACTAATAGCAGAGCGATGCTAGAAAGTACGAGAGAAATTTCCATTAATTATTTGCAGGTGGACCAAATCGAAGTAAGAAAATGTATGGAAGTAGTATTAATCCAAATACAATACCACCAATTAATGCAACTCCAGATCTATCAAAAAAGAAAAGATTTCCAATTACTCCGGCAAACCATGTCCAAAGTAAAAAAAAGTCTGGTATCGCGGTACTCGTTCCTACTTTTCTTCTATCAAATCTTAAAAATTTATTTAATATCCCCATTAAGCCCATTCCAGTTAGTAACCAACCGAATGCATTAGATAGTGGAATCTCTGGCTGAAATGGAACATGAGATCCAGTAAAATCCCAGGTCCATCTTTGTGCTGCAACCATTTGTGGATCTAGAAATAAATCCCACGCCATCATGCCAAGTCCACCGTAGAGGAATACCCAACTTTTAGTTACCTTGCGAGCAGCAATTAGCAAAGGGTGGGCAAGCATTACCCAAGCAAATGGAACGACAAGTGGTACGCCAAATATTTGGTAACCCAATGTGCCTGAGTATTCATAACTTCCAAATGGCCAACCAGTCTTGCTACCAACTTGTTCAACAATTAAAGCGTAAGTAAATGTTGTAGTTAGAAAAATTAGCGAGTAGTTAATTCCATAAGCAAGCCAAGCATGTATACACATAGCAGCGGCAGCCCAGTAGACAGTTGCAATTGTGACGACTCTTAATGGCTCTCCGTCAATTAATGGGTAAGAGATTTGAAGTGCAATTGCAATGGCTGTGGTTGCGTATAAGACAAAGATCTTCAATGTTGACACTTGGCGGCGGCTATTCTTTCTTGGGTAAAACTGACGCAATGACATGGGGTAATTGTGCCGTATTACTTAAGATTGCCTCGCTCTTGTATAACTGCAAAGCGAGAAAATAACTCCTCTGAGTACCACTTATTCAGATGGGTCGCCTTAATTGCCTGAGCATGAGCCTGTCCTTTATAGGCAAACTCCCGAAGTGATGCAGTACTTTCCCAGATTGAAAACGTACCTTGAAGGCCGATTGGTGCCTCGCCAATCCCGATGGCACTTATTAAGCCAGGAGATTTATGCAAACTTGTAGTTACTGGAGGAACAGCTCGCCAAAAAATTAGGTTCTTTCGCCAAACAATTCTGGCTCTAGTAATGGCCGCAACCTTTCCATCCCAATCAAATAATTCAGCCAAAAACGGCTGTTGTTTTGACCATGAACCATGAGCTGAAATATTTCGCAGAACAACGCGGTACTCATCAGATGAGATTTTTTGCCAACCCTTTATTACCTTAGAGTTATCAATTTTTTCTAAATCAGACTCAGCTGTAGTTAATAGTAAGCCCCAACGGTATTGATCTGCATCCTTTGGCGTAAAGCTCTCACCCTTACCAGTACCAAGTAATTTTACAAATTTTATATTCGCCATCTTTTTTAAAGAAATTCTATTAATTGCCATAAACAAAAGTGCGACAGGTAAGAATATTTTTTTGATTCTCCAAAAATAGACTAAAGTGATCATTGATTTATTTTAGTCGTTGCAAATATTTCAGGAAGAACTTCATTTGGGCTATCCCACATAGGGGCATGACCGGTTTCAGGCAATATTACCCACTTTGCATGGGAAGGTGCGAGCGATCTTTCTTGACAGGTTTTTTCTGGCAGGGTGTGATCACTATCTCCAAAAATTATTGTAATTGGAATATCAGATGCTATTTGCTTGTCAAATCTCTTTCCCAGAAGTGCATCCCAGGCTGGAAAGTACCCAGTAGATTTTGCCATCGCGGTTGTAGCATCAAGGCAGATTTCATAACTTAATTCTTTCCAACGAGGTGACACCGTTTCAAAGCCAATCTTTTTTGCCCAGTTATAATTCAACAGGGATGGCGCTATTTTTTCGACACCATTTGCCATAACTCTTAAAGCAACCTCACCTGGGTAGCGAGAAGAAAAAGGTGTCAGCCAAAGACCAGCAGGAGCTAAAGCTGTTATTGACCTTACTGAGCTTGGGTTTATAACTGCCATCTCAAAACTAATCCAACCACCAAGTGAATTTGCAACTAAATCAAACTCATTGATTCCTAAATCTTGTAAATTTTTATGCACCAATTTAGCAAGAGAGGTGGGATCCATACTTTGCATTGGCGAGAAAGGAGTATTCCCATGACCTGGTAAATCTAGAGTTATCACCTTAAATACTTTAGCCAGGGCTGGAATGATTGGCTTCCAAGCTGTTGCTGCAGATCCCATGCCGTGAATTAGCACGATAGCAGGGCCATCTCCATGAGTCTGAATTGAAAGCTTCATGTAGGTAAGATTACCTTCTAATGTTAAATCTAGATGCTGCTGAATTTGCTCAGAAGATTACTCAGCCCAGTGTGGTTTTGCTTGATGTTCGAACACCGGCCGAATTTAACGAAGGACATATTCCCAATGCGGTTAATATCGATGTTCTTGCAGATTACTTCACTGCTGATATTGAAACATTAGATAAAAGTAAGGCGTATGCAATTTACTGTAGATCAGGCAAAAGATCGTTAGATGCTGCTTATGTTATGGGCGAAGTAGGTTTTGATAAAACATTTAATTTAACTGGTGGAATTATTGAGTGGGTCGAGGCAGGAAAACCAACTGTTAGTTAGATTTAAACAGTGTTGGAATTAAGTCTTCAACTAGTTTACGAATTTGATCTCTAATCGGCCTAACATCTGCAACAGATTGTCCGGCCGGATCTGGTAGCACCCAATCTAGGTAGCGTTTGCCAGGGAAAAATGGACACGCATCGCCACAACCCATTGTGATTACTACATCAGATTGCTCAACCATGGTTGTAGTTAAAACCTTTGGTTGCTCATTTGAAATATCGATGCCAACCTCTTTTAGTGCCTCAACAACAGATTGATTAATTGAGTTAGCTGGAGCCGAACCGGCTGATCTAACCTCAACCCTGCCAGCGGAAAGATGAGTTAGAAAAGCAGCTGCCATTTGAGATCTACCTGCGTTATGAACGCAAACGAATAAAACTGAAGGCTTACTCATCTTTTTCTAAACCTGGATTAGTTATTTTCTTAGCAATTAGCAGGCCAAGAGCAGCGCCAATTAGTTGGGCTACTATAAATAAAATAATTGAGCTGGGTGCAATTCCGGTAATTGAATTAGTGAATGATCGGCCAATCGTTATTGCTGGATTAGCAAAAGAGGTGCTTGATGTAAAAAGTATTCCGCCAAAGATCCAAAGAGGCGCGTAAATTGCCACTAAGTCCTCTCTATTCGGGAATCTAAGAATTATCCAGAGTAGAACGGAAGTAGAAAGGACTTCAGATAAAAATAAGTTTGGGCCATTTCTTGTTATTAAAGATTGAATTACTGCTGGTTGTTTATAAATTACATTAGCAATTATTACACCTGTAATTGCCCCAAGTATTTGAGAAGATATGTAGTAGGCCCCAACTTTGGGCTCAGTTTTTTTAAGTGCGAGCATTACCAATGTAACTGCTGGATTAAAGTGAGCACCACTAACCTTCATGCCCAATTTAATTACTGTTGCTAAGCCAATTGCGGTTGCAATTGCGTTGATTAACAGCTGTAGTCCGGTGTCATGAGTAAGTACTGCTGCCATATGCCCGGAACCAACTATCGAGATTGCCAAGAGTAATGTTCCCAAAAATTCCATACTAACCGCTCGTTGAAGTTTCATTTCCCTACCTAATCTTCACTTAGTAAAAAGCTCAGTACAAATAGTAAATGCTGCAAGGCCAAATAAAAGGAGAGCAAATCCTTGTTTTAGGTGAACAATTGGTGTCTTAGGAGCGATTTTTGAACTTATTCGAGCGACTATAACTGCAGCTATGGCAATAATAATTGGGTAGTGCCAGTTGATTTCTTGCCAAATCGAGTGCTTGGCAATAAATGCAGTTGAGCAGTTTAAAGCAATAATCAAAAGTGATGTGCCCGCTGCTTTATTCTGAGGAGTATGAAAAAACAAAACTAATACTGGGATTGCAAGGAAACCACCACCAATACCAAAAAGCCCAGTGAGGGCTCCGATAAGAAGAGATAGTAGAACCACTGCCCATGCAGGCATACTTTTTTCACTTTGATTAGTAATTGGTGCTCGGAGCATTGAGTAACCAGCGCCAATTAAAACAACTGAAAATCCAATCAAAATAATCTGATCCGGTATCTTATTAATTACTAGACCTAGACCAATGTTTGTCAACAACCCTAGCGCCCAAATTATGGTTGCTTCTTTTACAAGTACATCATTACTTTTAAACTTAGGACCAAGCCCTGCGATTGCTGCAAGGAATACCACGGCAAGTGCTGCAGTAGTTGCATGAATTGGTGAGAAGTTGAATAGGTAAAGCAGGATTGGTACAGAGACCATTGCACCACCAGCTCCAATAAAGCCAAGGACGGCGCCAATAAAGCCACCACTAAGGAGAGCTGTAAAAACCAAGCCAATTTCCATAACCTGATACTCCCATAGTTGCCGATATTTGGGCACAAAAAACCGCCCCCGAGATTAATTCGCAGGGGCGGTTTAAGGTTTAGTTAATTAGCTAAAGAAAAGCAGTGTTCCAACGTTGCTTCCGAAATCAGCGCCACCTCGTAGTAGTGCAAAAATAATTAAAGCAGCACCAGCAAGTGACAAATCTTTGAAAAATGCAATAGATTCATTTTGCTTAGCGGTTGCATCACTTTCTTTCCAGAAAGCATGCATTAGGAAAGCGGTTGGGATTAAGAAAATTGCGATTAAAAGTGCGCCTAGGTCTGCATAAAAACCAAGCACAATATAAATTCCACCAAGAACTAGCATTAATCCGCTTAGATATACAGAGAATTTTGCCATTGGTACTTTTTTATACTGAGCATAGCCAGTCATAGCAGCATTCTTTGTAAAGTGGTTGATTCCTGAGCTAATAAATAGAAGTGCAAACAGGACTCGACCAGCAATTAATGCGATTTCAGTAACAGACATTTGATTCCTTACTTTGTTATGACCAATTTGGTCGTTTGGCAATAGGTTAAAGGCTACTGTCAGGTATATGAACTAATCTTTGGGGTGTGTTCAATATATTATCTATATATTATCGATGCACCGCTGGCCTTAAGCGTGGTCAATACTAATGAATGAGAATCTTGCAACTATTTTGCATGTGGATATGGACGCTTTTTATGCATCAGTTGCGGAGAAGGATAATCCAAAATTAAAAGGGAAAGCTGTAGTAGTTGGTGCAGGTAGAAGAGGAGTTGTTTCTGCTGCAAATTACGAAGCGCGAAAATTTGGAATTCGAGCTGCTATGCCAGTTTACAAAGCCAAAGCTTTAGCACCTCATGCAATTTTTATAGCACCTGATATGGCTCGCTACGCCGAAGTTTCTGAACATGTTATGAAAATATTTAAAGATGTAACGCCATATGTTGAACCGATTTCACTCGATGAGGCTTTCTTAGATGTAACTGGAGCAAAGAGGTTACTTGGGGATGGCAAAGAGATTGCTGATTTGATTAGACGGCGAGTGCAGGCAGAGGAGGGAATAACCTGTTCGGTTGGAATAGCACATAATAAATTTATTGCAAAAATAGCCTCAAATCACTGCAAACCAAATGGAGTGTTAGAGATTGATCCAACAAAGGTATTGGAGTTTCTTCACCCACTAGCGGCTAAAGAGATTTGGGGAGTCGGTCCTAAGAGCAATGAGCAATTAGCGAAATTAGGTTTGGAAACAGTAGGAGATATTGCAAATACACCCCGAGCAACTTTAATAAGAGTTTTAGGTAAGGCAAATGGCAGCTCTCTCTACGAATTAGCCTGGGGTAGAGATTACCGAGATGTTGTAACTGAACATATTGAAAAAAGTATTAGCGCTTCTGAGACCTTTGATTTTGATTTAGATAGCGAAGAGGAGATCCTAAAAGAGTTTTTACGACTTACTGAAAAAAGTACAGAGCGAATGCGCGGAAAAAATTATGCTGCAAACACAATATCTATTAAGGTTAGATTCTACGATTTTAAAACAATCTTTAGATCAAAAACTCTTGATTTACCTACTACTGGCACGCAAGAGATATTTGAGGTGGTTAAGAGTTTGTACTTATCACTTAATTTAGATCGGGTATTAATTAGATTAGTTGGCGTGAGCCTAGATTCATTAGTTGAAAATGATGATGTGAAGCAGATGGTATTGGGCGAGCGAAGTAGTGGCTGGCAGCAGGCAGATCGAGCGGTTGATCGGGTTAAGGCCAAATTTGGCCGCGCTAGTCTGCGCCCGGCACGTTTGGTTTCTGAGCCTGAGGAGGATTAATCTCTAAAAGTTTTAAAAAAATGCTTATTGCTCTATATTTCGAATATGGCTCTTTCTGATCATGAACGCAAGTTATTGGCTGAGATGGAGGCTGCCCTAGAGCAGGAGGATCCTCGCCTGCTTTCAACATTAACCGGCAAAGCTCGCACCCGCCAAGGATCTCGCGCTCTGCTGGGATTAAGTATTTTGCTAGTTGGCATTCTGGTATTAATCAGCGCACTGGTGGCCAAGACAACCGCAGTTGGAGTTATCGCATTTCTAATCTCACTAGCTGGGGTGGTGCTCATTATCAGCAACATCAGCATTAAAAGTGGTCCGGCACGAGTAAAAAAGCCAGGGTGGGGATCAAACCTTGAGCAAAGATGGGATCGCAGGAATAACGAGAATTAGAGGAGCAGGCTGCCCCATAAACCACCCAATGGGTGGTTTTTTTATGCCCTTTTCCAATAATTGAACAGGGGAGGAGCAGGGAGGGAAAGTGGGTGCGGGGGGTTGAAAGTGGGGAAAAAGGGAGTAAAGTGGTGACCTGACGTATTGTCTAAGCGTGGGGAGGTCAGGCAATGTTTCTTGGCACCCATGAACCAAAGCTTGATGAGAAGGGCAGATTAATTCTGCCGGCCCGCTTCCGAGATGAATTAGCAGATGGATTAGTAATAACTAAAGGCCAAGAAAATTGTTTATATGTTTTCACTGCCGCAGAGTTTTCATTAATTACAGAAAGACTGCGCCAAGCTCCAGTTACGCAGAAAAATTCTCGAGATTACCTACGTGTGATGTTTGCTGGCGCTCACGATGAGGTGCCAGATAACCAAGGGCGAATAACAATTCCAACCGGTCTTAGGACTTATGCAACATTAGAAAAAAATTGTGTCGTAATCGGAGCTAATACCAGATTAGAGATTTGGGATGCAACTGCTTGGGGTAAGTATTTAGCTGATCGTGAAAAAACATTCGCCGATGTCTCTGAGGAGGTACTACCCGGATTGTTTTAATCCAATTAGATCTCTATTTAGGCCACCGCCACTCATAAATATTCGCGGCGCCACTTCCCCGGTGCCGCGCGTTATTAAGGAAGATCCGTCGAGTGGCGGTGACCTAAGTAGATATCTAGATAAAAGTCAGAAGTGAATTACTACCGAAACTAAGTTAAAGAGGGGGAGAAGATGGGGATAGAAGTAAAACACATCCCAGTTGCACTTGAGCAGTGCATTGATTTGCTCACTCCTGCAATCAAAAACAAAAGTAAGCCGGTATTAATTGACGCAACATTAGGTCTAGCCGGACATGCAAAGGAATTTCTAAAACGTTTTGAAAATTTACAGGTAATAGGGATCGATCGAGATAGTTCAGCGCTTGAAATTGCAAAATCAAATCTTATCCAATACGCAGATCGAGTCACATTTATTCACAGCACATATGATCAAATTCAAGCAGGGCTAGATAAGGCCGGATTAAATTTAGCTGATGCGATCCTCTTTGATTTAGGTGTTTCATCAATGCAGTTAGATCAGGCAGAGCGCGGATTTTCCTATTCTCAAGATGCTCCAATTGATATGAGAATGGATCAAAGCAATCCGGTATCGGCCGCAACTGTTTTAAATACCTACTCCCATGGCGAGCTAGCCAAAGTGCTGCAAAATTATGGCGAAGAGAAGTTTGCTAGCAAGATTGCTGAAAACATTATTAAAGCCCGCCAAAGCGGAAGGCTAAAGAGCACTAAGGATTTAGCTGAGATTGTGAAGGAGTCAATTCCAGCACCAGCTCGGCGAACTGGGGGCAATCCAGCAAAGCGAACCTTTCAAGCTCTACGAATAGAGGTTAATCAAGAACTAGCAGTCTTAGAAAAAGCTATTCCAGCTGCGCTCGCTGCGCTCGCTATAGGTGGGCGATTAGTTGTTATGTCCTATCAATCTCTGGAGGATCGAATAGTTAAATCCAATTTTGCAAATCTCACCAAATCAAATACTCCACTTGGTTTGCCGGTTGAGCTACCTAATTCAGCTGCTAGCTATAAATTATTAATAAGTGGCAGCTATAGCGCAGATGATGCTGAGCAGGCGATAAATCCGCGCTCGCAATCAATGCGACTTCGCGCAATAGAGCGGGTGGCAGCCTAATGGCCATATTAGATTTTGTACCTGCAATTGAAATCTCCCGCAAGATTGTTAGGGAAAAAACTAATCAAGCTGTTCTAAGACTTTTACCAGATTCCAAAGCTGGACAGATCGCACCAGATCGTACATTTGGTATTTTACTAGGCGCAATATTCACTACCGGACTACTATCACTTTTAGTGATTAACACATCACTTGCTCAGGACGCTTTTGTGTTACAAGAGCTAAAGCAGCAGACACAAGTCCTAACTGACCAGCGCGAGGCAATAATAAGAGAGGTTGCAGCTAAATCGTCACCAGATAAATTAGCTGAGAGCGCAGGCAAATTAGGAATGGTAGCAACTTCTAATCCACGCTTTTTAAATATGTCAGCAGGTAGCAAGTGACTCAACAGCAACTAGTCCAAGATCGCCTTCGCAAAATTCTTGCTATAGCTACAGTTCTATTCTTGCTTTTTGGCCTTCGATTAATTGAAATACAAGCAATTCGTGCAAAAGGATATGTTGAGCGAGCCGACAATGAGTTAAGTAAGTCTGCAACCCTACTCGCCCCACGTGGTGCAATTTTTGACATTAATGGCGTTGAACTTGCACGCAGTATTTCAGCAATTAACATTGCAGTTGATCAGACTGTTGTGAATGATCCAGTTAATGCTGCAAATGTAGTGGCACCTATCTTAGGAATGACTTCATCTCAACTTTTACCTACTCTTTCTGGTGATAAACGTTATGTATTAATTGCTAAGGATGTGGCACCATCTGTATGGCGAGAAGTAAATGATGCAATATCCGCCTATAACACTAGAGTTGTTAGAACTAAGAGCGATCTAAGCAAGCGAATTGGTGGTTTCGTACCGGAGCGAAGTTATATCCGCGATTATCCAAGTGGGAAGTTAACTGCTTCGTTAATAGGTGTAGTAAATGATCTTGGAGATGGCGCAGGTGGAATTGAGAGCAGCCTAAACAGCCTCCTAATTGGGACTAATGGTAAGTACATATATGCAAATGGCCGAGGAAATATTATTCCTGGATCAGAGCAAATAAGAGTTGAAGAAAAAGCTGGAACTAGTATCCGATTGACAATCAATCGAGATGTCCAATGGGTTGCGCAAAATGCGATTAGCCAAGCGGTCTCAGCATCTAGAGCAAAATCTGGCACTGTAATTGTGATGGATCCAAAGACCGGGGCAATTCTAGCTCAGGCAAGTGCACCCACATTTGATCCAAATACTCCAAGCTCGATCACGGTAGATAAATTAAATAACCCAGCGGTACAGGAAGTTTATGAGCCTGGTTCTACTGGCAAAGTAATTACGGTAGCTGCTGCGATGGAGGAGAAATTAATAGCACCCGATACAGTTTTTACAATTCCATACTCAATGAAGGTAGCTGACGGAGTTTTTCACGACCATGAAAAACATCCAACTCAAAGACTTACTACAACTGGATTGCTTGCTGTTTCAAGTAATACTGGCGCAATTCAGATCGGGCAAAAACTAGGAAAAGATAATCTATATAATTATTTAACTAAATTTGGTATTGGTGAGAGTACAAACTCTAAGTTGCCCGGTGAATCTGCAGGCATATTGCATCCAGTAAAAGAGTGGTCTGGTACATCACTTCCAACAATTGCATTTGGTCAGGGTTACTCACTAACTGCAATGCAGGCAACCTCTGTATTTGCCACAATTGCAAACAATGGAGTGAGAGTAAAACCTTCGATTCTAGCTGGCGTAATAGATGAGAGCGGAAAATATACCCCAGCCAAGCCAAATGAATCAGTAAAAGTTTTAAGTGAGCAAACAGCTATCAATATGCGTGCCATGATGGAGAGCGTTGTATCTACAAATGGAACAGCGCCATCGGCAGCAATTGCAGGGTATCGGGTTGCTGGTAAAACTGGTACGGCAATGCGATTTAATTCTGGCTGTCGATGCTATAGCGGTTACACAGCATCTTTTATTGGTTTTGCTCCAGCAGATAAGCCAAAGTATGTTGTTAGCGTAACAATTCAAGACCCTAAAGGAATGCACTGGGGTGGCGCACTTGCCGGACCAGTATTCAAAAAAGTAATGGGTTTTGTTCTACAGAATCAAAGGGTGCAACCAACTGTAGAGTCAAAAGAGGTATTTTCGCTGACCGAGGCATCACTAAATCAGCGTAGTAAAATTACTGCAAAGAGCGGAGCGTGATTTATGAGCGCCAGGCCAGCAGCAGTAATTAGTAAGTCATTAGTTGATTTTAATAGAACCATTTTCGATTTAGAAGTTAAAGTTGCTGGAGTTGCGCTTAATGCTTCTAAAGTAAAACCGGGGGACCTTTTTGTTGCTCTAGCAGGTGAAAAAACTCATGGTGTTAATTTCGTAAATGAAGCTATAAACAATGGCGCTGTTGCAGTTTTAAGTGATAAAAAACTTTCAATATCAATACCAAGTTTTATTCACCCCAATCCTCGTGAGATCATTGGAGAATTATCGGCTTGGATTTATAGTAATCCATTTAATAAGTTAACTGCAGTCGGGGTTACCGGTACTAATGGCAAAACAACTACCACAAGTATCCTTAAGCAGTTATGGCAACTTAATGGACTAACTACCGGATTGATTGGAACTTTAGGTACAGAGATAAACCAAAACTTTATTAGCGGGATTCGAACAACACCAGAAGCAGATGAACTACAGGCCCTGGTTGCACTTATGGTTGAAAAAAGGGTTAGTAATTTAGCGATGGAAGTAAGCAGTCACTCAATAGTTCAACATCGAATTAAGGGATCAAAATTTAGGGTAGTTGCCTTCTCAAATCTTACGCAGGATCATTTGGACTACCACAAAAGCATGGAGAATTACTTTAAAGCTAAAGCAGATCTCTTTAACTCAGAGTTTGCAGAAAGTGCAGTGATTAATATTGATGATTCTTACGGACTTATATTGAGCAATCAAATTGAATTACCGCATCAGAGTGTATCTCGCACAAATAAGAGCGCTGATTGGTTCTATAAGAAAATTGATTTTCAAAAATCCGAATATAATATTGAAATAAATAGTAAAAATGGAAATAAAATTAATGGAAACTTTAAGTTGCTAGGTGAATATAACCTCGACAACCTTTTGCTTGCAGTAGCACTTGCAAGTGCTACTGGGTTGGATGATTCAAAAATTTCACTAGCCATACCTAAAATTAAAAGTATTCCTGGTCGGTTAGAGCAAATTTCTGCCGGGCAAGAGTTTACTGCGATAGTTGATTACGCCCACACGCCAGATGCAGTTAGTCGAGTTTTAGAAACAGCGCGATCATTCACTAGTGGCAAGGTGATTGCACTCCTTGGTTGTGGTGGAGATAGAGATAAAAGCAAGCGACCACTCATGGGGAAAGCACTTTTTGCCGGAAGTGATGTTGCAGTGTTTACGAGCGATAATCCCAGAAGTGAATCACCTGATGAAATAATTTCAGCAATGATAAATGGTATTGATCTTACCGGTAGAGGATTTATTGTTAATGATCGAAAAACAGCAATTGATTTTGTAGTTTCTCAAGCAGTTGCTGGAGATTGTGTATTAGTACTTGGTAAAGGCCATGAAAGTGGCCAAGAAATCATGGGCGTGACAACTACATTTGATGATCGTATTGAGCTAGCAAATTCAATTACAAAGGCGGCAGCTCGTTGATAAACATAACTGCGACCTCATTTGCTCAGATCGTATCTGGAACTTTAAAGAATTTGCCTGGAGAAACTATTATTGATCAAATTCCTGTAATCAACTCGAATAATGCAAAAAAGGGAACATTTTTTGTTGCGTTTAACGGAAAAAATATTGATGGCCATGAGTTTGTATTGAATGCAATTGATTCAGGAGCAAAGTTCGCTTTAGTGTCTAAGGAAGTAGATGCTCCATCAATTCTTGTATCGGATGTAAGCCAAGCACTATTAGCCTTGGCTGTATTTGTCAGGAATGAACTTAAGGATATGAAAGTTGTGGGGATTACTGGCTCTCAAGGAAAAACTACAACCAAGGAGTTTTTGAACTCAATACTGAAATCTGTAGGAGAAACCGTTGCAACCGAGGCTAATTTTAATACTGAAATTGGCGTTCCGCTAACAATACTTCGTTGCACTTTGAACACAAAGTTTTGTATAGTTGAAATGGGAGCAAGACATATAGGCGATATTGCCAAACTTACAAAGATATGTGCGCCGGATGTTGGCGTAGTTTTAGTAGTAGGTAGCGCGCATATAGGAGAGTTTGGCTCGGTCGAAGCAATTGCTAAAACAAAATCCGAGCTCATTAGCAATTTGCCCGATGGTAAGTATGCAGTACTTGGTACTTATGATAATTGGACACCAAAGATGGCAGATGGATTGCCAATTAAGTCAATACTTTTTGGACATTCACAATCAGTTAGAGAAGCTGATCTGCAATTACATGGTGGATATGCCCACTTTGAATTGGTAACACCAGATGGTAGAAATCCAGTTTCACTTCAAGTTTTAGGAGAACATCAAGTCCCAAACGCACTTGCTGCCGCCGCAGCAGCTTATGCGTTAGGAATTTCTAATGAAATTATTGCAGTGGGACTAACCACTGCTGAACCAGATAGTAAATGGAGAATGCAAATCGATGATTTAGGTGGTTTGAAAATCATTAATGATTACTACAATGCAAATCCAGAAAGTATGAAAGCTGCTATTAAAACCCTTGCATTGCTCACTCAGGAGAGCGGTGGTTCATCTTGGGCGATCCTTGGAAAAATGCATGAATTAGGAGCTATCGAGAAAGAGTCACATATTCAAATTACTGATTTTTGCCAAGATATCGGCGTAGATCATTTATTGAGCGTTGGGACGGACCTGTACAAAGTGAGCGAAAAAGAAGATATTGGTAAACATATGGTGGTGCATAACTGTGCAAGCACTGATGCTGTTTTACAGTTAGTCAGTAATTTTTCTAGTGGGGATGTAGTTTTACTTAAAGCCTCCCGATCAGAGAAATTTGAAGATATCGCCGCCTTAATTAGAGATAAATGGAATGGGAGTAAAGAGTGAAAGGCATATTACTTTCCGGGGCAACTGCAGCAATTTTTGCATTCTTTGCAACTCCAGTATTGATTAAATTTCTCGCAAAAAAAGGCTATGGCCAAATCATAAGAGATGACGGTCCTACTACTCATCAAATTAAACGTGGTACACCCACCATGGGGGGTGTGATTTTAATTCTAGCCTCTGTAGTTGGTTATTTTGTTAGTCATGTAGTAACAGGAGTTGCAGCTACAACATCAGCTTTACTAGTAATCGCTCTTGTTATTGGACTTGGTATCGTCGGATTTATTGATGATTGGCTCAAAGTTGCTAAGCAAAAATCACTCGGTTTAAATGCAAAACAAAAACTAATCGGCCAAGGAATTGTTGCAGGTGCATTTGCCTATGCCGGTCTGCAATTTCCAGACCAAGCAGGCCTAACTCCCATTTCAACAAATCTCTCAACTGTCAGAGATACTTCGATTAAGTTTATGGCTGGATTGGTAATAGTTTGGGTGATAGTAATGGTGCTCGGAACAAGTAATGGTGTTAATTTAACTGATGGCTTAGATGGACTGGCAACCGGCGCTGCAGTAATGGTATTTACTGCATTTATTCTGATTGGAGTTTGGGAGTTTGGCCAAAGCTGCGCGGTTTCGCCAGGACTTAAATGTTACGCAGTGCGCGATCCGCTTGATTTAGCAGTGCTTGCGGCTGCATTAGCTGGAGCTTGTGGCGGTTTCTTGTGGTGGAATGCCTCACCTGCAAAAATATTTATGGGAGATGTTGGCTCGCTTGCATTAGGTGGAGCATTAGCAGGTTTAGCAATTACTCTTAGAATTCAATTATTACTTATAGCGCTTGGATTTATCTTTGTTTTGATAACATCTTCAGTAATTATTCAAGTCGCATATTTTAAAATAACTGGCGGTAAACGAATTTTTAAGATGGCACCACTCCAACATCATTTTGAATTGATTGGTTGGGGTGAGGTAACAATTGTTATTAGGTTCTGGATAATTGCCAGTCTTGGGGTAGCAGCAGGTCTTGGGTTGTTCTATGCCCAATGGGTCGTCTCTTAGTATGAACTTTATAGAAAGTCTTAATGGAAAAAATTGCTTAGTTATTGGTGCCGGAGTTACGGGTCGAGCCAGTCATGAGGCCTTAATCAAGTTCGGAGCTCAATCCAAGCTTTTTGATGAAAGGGTTGATAACACTATTGATGTTGTTAATAAAATTCCTGAGCATATTGAGTTAGCAATAGTTTCGCCAGGTTGGCGCACTGACCACCCAATTATTAAGAAACTAAAAGAATCAGGAGTTGAATTACTAAGCGAGATAGATTTCGCTTGGCTTGTAAAGCAAATCCTGGCACCAAATCAACGCTGGGTTGCACTTACTGGAACAAATGGAAAGACAACTACCATCAATATGGTGGAATCTATTTTTAATGCTGCAAAAATTAACGGGATAGCTTGTGGAAATGTTGGTGAGACTGTGATTGCAGCAGTTTGTGCTAAAGATCCGTTCGATTACTTAGCAATAGAGCTTTCATCTTTTCAATTGCAGTGGAGTAACCTGCCTGAATATACGGCTGCTGCAGTATTGAATATTGCTGAGGATCATATTGACTGGCATGGAAGCTTTGAGGCGTATGCTCAGGCAAAACTTAAATTACTCAAGCAATCTCAAAAAACAATATTAAATAGATCGGACCCAGAACTAGTTCGAAGAACTAGTTCTGGGTCAATTGTTTGGTTTTCACTCGACACACCAAACGCAGGCGAACTAGGCGTAGTTGAAAACTTGTTAATCGATCGGGCATTTTCACCATCAATAAGTGAGGCAATTGAAATTTCAGAGCTAGTAGATATAACACCTACGGTTCCACATAACATCTTGAATGCGTTAGCTGCTTCAGCTCTAGCCCTCTCTATTGGTATTGAATATGAAGATATTAAATTGGGATTAAAGAATTTTTCACCAGACCATCATCGAATGGAATTAGTGGCAAGCAAGAATGAGATTAATTGGGTCGATGATTCAAAGGCCACAAACCCACATGCCGCCGCAGCGTCACTGCTTTCAAATTTTAAGGTAATTTGGATAGCTGGAGGTTTGGCAAAGGGCGCAAGTATGAATGAATTAGTTAAAAAGTGCGCAGCTCGACTTAAGGCAGTTATTTTGATTGGGCAAGATCGCGAGTTAATTGCTCAAGCTATTGCACTACATGCACCAAGCATTGAAATTGTAAGAGTTGATCAGACCAGTGATGCTAAAAGCCTAATGAACGACGTTGTTAGGACTGCAATTGGAATAGCACAACCTGGCGATACAGTTTTGTTAGCCCCTGCATGCGCTTCGATGGATCAATTTGACTCCTACGTACAGCGAGGCCAATTTTTCGCACAGGCTGTTAAGGCTCAGGTTTAGCATGAGTACTAATGTAAATAGCAGTAAATACTCAAAGATTTTCACACGACCAGAACTACCTTATTTTCTAATTATTTGGAGCACAATTTTTTTATGCGCCCTTGGCTTAACAATGGTTCTGTCGTCATCAACAGTGACATCATTACAAGAGAATGGTAATAGTTATTCTATATTCATTAGGCAATTTTTCTTTTTAATTATAGGTGCTGCTTTTGCATACTGGGCATTTAGAGTTCAGGGAAATGTTTGGCCAAGATTAGCAAAAATTTCTCTAAGTATCTCAATCGTTATCCTGTTGCTACCTTTTATTCCTTCACTAGGAAAGAATATTAACGGAAATAGAAATTGGATTGAGATTGGGGGCTTCACCCTCCAGCCATCAGAATTTGCAAAATTTGGATTAATTCTTTGGTGTGCGTATCAATTGCGAAAGATTGATGTAACTTCTGGGAAAAATCCTATTTTGCTGATTTTTCCAGGGTTAGTTGTAATTGAGATTCTAATTTTATCTGAACGTGATATGGGCACAGCCTTTTTAGTGTTAATCATATTTGCAGGTATTTTGTTTATCTCTGGTGCACCAATTAAGCACTTTATTGGTGTGATAACTTTGGCTTCAATAATTAGTGCCGTATTGATTTTCAGCAATAGCTATCGATTGAGCCGTTTCTCAGCACTATTTGATCCCTTTGATGAAAAGTATTATAAGTTTTCAGGCTGGCAACCAGCGCATAGCATTATGGGGTTGGCTAGCGGCGGGCTTTGGGGAAGTGGGCTGGGTGCAAGTAAACAAAAGTGGGCCAATCTAGCTGAGGCTCATACAGATTTTATATTCTCTGTTATTGGCGAAGAGTTAGGTTTATTAGGAACACTTTTGGTTTTAGCCCTTTATGCGGTTCTAATTTATTCAATTTTGCGGGTAGCGATAAAAACCAAAGATGATTTTTCTAGATATGTCACGGCAGGTATTGCTTGTTGGCTGATTGCTCAAGTAGCGGTAAATATTGGCTCCGTAACTTCACTAATTCCAGTAATTGGTGTGACGCTCCCGTTTATCTCATACGGAGGTTCATCTTTATTGGCAAATCTCATCGCTGTTGGCTATGTATTAGGTGTTGCTCGTAGAACACCAGAGATATCTGAGGGAATTAAGGCAAGTCGGATGAGAAAATTATCCCAATGATCCCCAAAATAGTATTTGCAGGCGGTGGTACTGCAGGTCATGTTGAACCAGCCCTTGCTGTAGCAAATTGGATTAAAGAGCAAAAGCCTGATTGGAAGTTGCAATTTGTTGGAACTAAAAATGGACTTGAAAATCAATTAGTCCCCCAAGCAGGATTTGAGTTAGTACATATTCCAAAAGTTTTGATGCCAAGGCAATTGACTCCGAGCACTTTTATTTGGCCAGTTAAGATGCTGCTAGCAACTTGGCAGGGTATTAAAATTTGTAAAAATGCAGATCTAATAATTGGTTTTGGTGGGTATGCATGCCCGCCAATTTATTTAGCAGCAGCAGTGTTACGAAAGCCAATTTTCATTCATGAAGCTAATGCTGTTCCTGGTTGGGCAAATAAATTTGGTGCCCCATTTGCAAAGCAAATATTTATTGCCTTTAGCCGCGCCGGATTAAAAGTTGGTAGGTGGCGTAGTGCCAAACTAAGTGGAATGCCGATACGAGCTGAAATTATTTCTACCACCAAACTTAAAGATGATGAGCTCTTAAGCAAACGAAATACTCAACTAGAAAAATGGCGCCTGTCATCAGATAAGCCAACAATTTTGGTCTTTGGTGGATCCCAAGGGTCAAGACATATTAATGAAGCAATTCTTCAATCCTTATCGGCTTTTACAGAGAAAGGTGTTCAAGTAGTTCATTCAGTTGGCCGAGATAATCCTCTGCCAACGCGCACTGAGAATTATTTACCACTTCCATACATAGAAGATATGTCATCTGCTTACCATGCGGTTGATCTTGTGATTGCCCGAAGTGGGGCATTGACCTGTGCTGAGTTAGCTGCAGTTAGAAAATATGCAGTGCTTATCCCACTTCCAATCGGAAATGGCGAACAATCAATGAATGCGCTGGATCTACAATCAGATGGCGCAGCGATAGTTATTGATGATAATAAGTTTAATTCAGGCTGGTTGCTAAGTAACTGGGATGAGATTTGGCGAAATGCCAAAGGGTATAAAGGATCACCGGTTGATCAATTATCAGCTAGTGAGATTATTGGAAAATCAGCAATTGAATTGATAAGTAGATGAGCGCTAAATCTGATTATTCTATAGTTGAACTAGCAAAACTTAAGATCCACTTTATTGGCATTGGTGGATCAGGCATGAGTGGGATTGCTCGAATTATGCTAGCTAAGGGTTTTACAGTTTCTGGCTCAGACAAAAATGATTCGCCGATGTTGACCTCACTTAAAGCACTTGGTGCATCAATACAAATTGGACATGCTGAAGAAAATTTAGCATCGGCACAGATTGTGATTATTTCAGCAGCTATTTCTGAAAGTAACCCAGAATTGATCGCAGCTAGAAAAGCAGGCATTCCAATAGTCGCCCGTGCGCAGGCCCTGGCTTGGTTAATGAGTGATTCAACATCAATTGCTATTGCTGGCACACATGGTAAGACAACTACAACCGCAATGTTGACTGTAGCGCTGCAAGCTGCTGGTGTAGATCCATCATTTGCTATCGGAGGAACTATTAATACTGCCGGAACAAATGCTCACAGTGGAAGTGGATCAGTTTTTATCGCAGAGGCTGATGAATCAGATGGATCATTTTTAGCTTACAAGCCAACAGGGGCAATTATAACTAATGTTGAGTTAGATCATGTTGATCATTTTGCTAACGAAGAAGCAGTTTTTGAAGTTTTTGAGCAGTTCATATCTTCAATCAAGGATAATGGATTTCTCGTTGCTTGTGGTGATGATTCTGGTGTTAAAAATCTACTTTCTCGTATTACGCGAAAGGACTTAAAAGTACTGCTGTATGGTGAGGAAGAAAGCAACGATTTTCGGATTGAGCGCATTCATCTTGCCCCTACTTCATCCAGCGCAGCACTATTAAGTACTGGTCGCAAGGTAGGAGAGTTGAATCTTTCAGTTGTTGGTAAGCACAACTTGTTAAATGCCCTCGCTGCTTTTGCTGCGGCAAGTATGTTGAAGGCACCTGAAGATAAATTACTTAGCGGGCTTAAAAGCTTTACTGGAACAAGACGTAGATTTGAATTAAAGGGAGAGGTATCTGGCATAAAGGTTATTGATGACTATGGACATCACCCGACAGAGATAATCGCAACTTTAACTGCAGCTAAAAATCTTGCACAAAGTGGCAGAGTCCTGGTTATTTTTCAACCACATCGTTACTCCCGTACAGCAGCATTTTCAAAACAATTTAGCGAGGCTCTTTCAAATGCAGATTATACGTTTTTACTTGAGGTCTATGCCGCGAGCGAGAATCCAATTGCTGGAGTTTCTTCATTAATGATTGCTCGCAATATGAGTAGTGATCAAGTTAAGTTTGAACCTTCTATGATCCAAGTCGTTTCTGAGATTGTACAAATGGCTAAGAGTGGGGATGTAATCATTACATTAGGAGCGGGGGATGTTAGTTCGCTAAGTGAACCAATTCTTCAAGCACTAACCGAACGCTAAATCTGATGGGTTTTAAACCAAGCAAGCGAGTAAAGAATTACTTTATTTCAACTCTAGTAATCCTGTTTATTTCTTGCTGCGCGTATTTGTTGGGTTGGTCCTCAGTTCTATCCGTCAAGGAAATCTCGTTCAATAATGCCGGAACCGAGCAGTTGATTTTAACTAACCTTTCTCGAAATGGAGTTGAGCCAAAAATTGGTGATCAATTGGCTAGGGTCGATACCCGTTCTATCAAACGATCGCTAAATCAACTAAGTTGGGTGTCTAGTAGCGATGTATCAATTGATTGGTTCAGCAAGAAGGTATCAATATCAATCATTGATCGAATAGCGATTGCAAAAGCTACTTCATCACAAAATAGTTTTATAAATTTCGATAATGAGGGAAACATATTTACTCCGGTTTCACCATCACAGTTGTCTATTCAGGACAAATTGCCTCAGGTAGTCACAGATTTGAATAATAAGGATGATTTGGCTTCGGCAGCTATTTTATTGAGGCAAATACCCAGTAATCTGGGGTATCTAATTGATGAGCTTGAGTTAATTTCGATCACAAAATCTGGTTACATTTGGATGAGTACTCGTATCAATGGAGGACTGGTAAGAATCAATTGGGGTCGGGCTAATGAGATTGAACAAAAATCAAAAGTCCTAGTAGCCCTGTTAAAACTGCCCGAAAATCAACAAATTAAGCAGGTAGATTTATCGCAACCAGATTCACCAATTGTCAGTTGATAGATCGAAAAACTGATTTAAAATCTGCATACTTTTTTTGAGAACTTTGACAAATTTGCCAAAAATATTTACTTGCTTTATATCGTGTCGGTGTTTGATTGAGTTGCCGGTAGTGCCTACTTTTACGTAATCGGAAAAGCTATAACTTTAACTCTCAAGTTGAGGGTTAGGGCTAGGGAAGAGGCGCAACGTGGCAACACCGCAAAATTATTTAGCTGTTATCAAAGTTGTTGGTATCGGCGGTGGCGGAGTTAATGCAGTTAACCGCATGATTGATGTTGGTTTAAAAGGTGTTGAATTTATTGCGATCAATACAGATGCACAAGCATTGTTAATGTCAGATGCAGATGTGAAGTTAGATATTGGTAGAAAATTAACAAGAGGATTAGGTGCAGGTGCTGCACCTGAAATAGGTCGTCAAGCCGCACTTG
>CAFBMP010000002.1_pt1 | contig 46222 bp, 45 predicted proteins | sample 7268981 | NCBI WGS metagenome assembly CAFBMP01 (sample SAMEA6814069, study PRJEB35770) | freshwater metagenome | biome: Freshwater; feature: Freshwater reservoir; material: water | place: Czech Republic | collected 2017-05-23 | depth 30m m | reverse complement strand
TTACTAAAGCGTGGGGCTGACTCAGATATCGCCAACTCAGTTTTAGATTCACTTGAATTACAAGGTTTATTAAATGATCTTGAGTTTGCTAAGTTATGGTCAGAGTCTAGGCAACGGGCGAAGAAGTTAAGTAAGCGAGTAATTGCCGGTGAGCTTCGCACAAAGGGAGTTTCGCAAGACATAATCAATGAGGTAATTGAAGAGATTGATGATGAGAGCGAGTACAACCAAGCTTTTCTTCTTGCGCAACGTAAGTACAATTCAATATCTCATCTAGATCCAGAGGTTGTTTATCGAAGGATTTCTGGTTTATTAGCCCGCAAAGGTTATGGCCATGGTATTTGCGCAAGAATTATGCGGGAGTTAACTGGATCTAAGTAGCAAGTAGAATTACCGCCATGCCTACCTTTGTAGTTGAAACCTATGGTTGCCAGATGAATGTCCATGATTCAGAGCGAATTAGTGGCCTCCTCCTAGATGCTGGTTACACCCAGGCTTTGGCAGATTCCCAACCAGATTTAGTGGTGTTTAATACTTGTGCGGTTAGAGAAAATGCTGACAACAAGTTGTATGGAAATCTTTCTTTTTTAGCGCCGCGCAAAAAAAGTGATCCAAATTTTCAAATTGCAGTAGGTGGCTGTATGGCTCAAAAAGATAAGGATCTAATCATCAAACGCGCCCCATATGTTGATGTGGTATTTGGTACTCATAACATCGGCTCATTACCAATTTTGCTTGAGAGAGCACGAATCGAAGAGCATTCTCAAGTTGAGATAAAGGAATCATTAGAGCATTTTCCGTCAACGCTACCGGTAAAACGTGACTCTGCTTTTTCTGCCTGGGTCTCAGTCTCAGTTGGCTGCAATAACACCTGCACATTTTGTATTGTTCCCCAACTTCGCGGCATTGAGAAAGATCGACCTGCTGTTGACATTATGAATGAGGTTAAAGCTTTAGTAGATCAGGGCGTAATTGAAATTACCTTGCTTGGCCAAAATGTTAATGCATATGGTGTTGATTTTGGCGATCGGGGTGCATTTGCCAAGTTACTTCGGGAGTGCGGAAAGGTTGATGGCTTAGAGCGAGTTAGATTTATGTCTCCACATCCACGAGATTTTACCGAGGATGTAATTGATGCCATGGCTCAAACAAAGAATGTAATGCCTCACCTGCATATGCCACTTCAATCAGGTAGTGACAAAATTTTGCAAGCTATGCGCCGTTCATATCGATCCGATCGGTATTTGGGAATTATTGAAAAGGTGAGAAAAGTTATGCCGAATGCTGCTATCACCACCGACATTATTGTGGGATTTCCTGGTGAGAGTGATGATGATTTTTCACAAACAATTAATTTAGTTAAAGAAGCAAAATTTTCTGCTGCCTACACATTCCAGTACTCAAAGCGACCCGGAACACCGGCTGCAACAATGCCTGATCAGGTATCGGATGATGTTATGGCCCAGCGTTATAACCATCTACACAAGGTTCAACAGGAGATTTCTAAAAGTGAAAATGAGAAGTTAATTGGTAAGAAGGTTGAATTGTTAGTTTCAAGCCATGAGGGCAGACATGATGTTGATCAAAGGAGAATGAATGGGCGTAGTGCTGATTTTCGCCTTACTCACTTTGATAACTCTGAAAATAAGGCCAGGCCTGGGGATCTAGTTGAGGTTAATGTTGTAGAAGCGTATGCAAATCATATTGTGGCAGGTGCGCCATTGGCGATCAAGAAAACTAAAGGGGCCGCAGCCCATGCAGCATGGATGGAAGATATCGGTGATAAAAAAATATTACTTGGAATTCCAACTTTGAGCTCCCTTAAATCACTTTAGTCTTAGATGAAATTAATTGTTATTTGCGGTGCAACCGCCACTGGAAAAAGTGAATTAGCTATAGCTGTTGCAAAGGAAATAAATGCTGAGGTAGTTAATGCTGACTCTATGCAAGTTTATAAAGGAATGGATATTGGAACAGCAAAATTATCAGTGCCAGAGCGAGCTGGCGTGGCGCACCATCTAATTGATGTATTAGATATTAAAGATGAGGCAAACGTTTCCTGGTACCAGGAGGTAGCCAGAAATAAAATTGATCAATTGCTTAGCTCCGGTAAATCAGTAGTTGTAGTTGGTGGAACTGGTCTTTATATCAAAGCAATTTTAGATGATTTAAACTTTCCAGATACTGACCCCTTAGTGAGAGACAAAATAACTGCGCAGGCAGAGAAATTTGGTAATGAAATAATGCATGAGCGACTTGCTAAATTAGATCCCGCCGCAGCTCTTGCTATTCCTAAGGAGAATATTAGAAGAGTTATTCGCGCTCTTGAGGTAATTGAGTTAACCGGTAAACCTTTCACAGCGAACTTACCAAGGCAGGAGAGCAGTAAATATCCGCAGGCAAAGCAGTTTGGGCTAGTGCTTGATAGAGCAAATCTTGATGAAAAAATTGATACTAGAGTTGAAGATATGTGGAGCAAAGGTTTTCCACGAGAAGTTTCATTGCTTATGACACAAGGATTAGAGCAGGCAACTACGGCCAAAAAAGCACTTGGTTATAACCAGATAATTAATTACTTAAATGGTGAAACTGATGAAGCATTTGCTAAAGATGAGACTAAGCGTGTTACTAGGGCGTATGCAAGAAGGCAGGAAACCTGGTTTTCCAGAGATGAGCGGATTCATTGGCTGGCGCCAGATTCAATCTCAGCACGGCTAGAAAAACTCTTGGCTAGTATTAATTGATGACCAAAGCTACTTACGGGCACGGGACACATAATGATTTTGTCTTAGTTTTTGATGAGTTGGACCAATTAACTTTTACACCAAAACAAATCAAAAAAATATGCGATCGAAAAAATGGAGTCGGTAGTGATGGTTTTATTAGAATTGTTAAAAAAGATGGTGCTTGGTTTATGGATTATTCAAATGCCGATGGGTCAATCGCTGAAATGTGCGGTAATGGCATAAGGGTAATGGCTAGGTATTTAACCGATCGCGGTCATCAACCAAGTGGAATTTATTCAATAAATACCAGGGCTGGCAGAAAATTTTTATCAGTACCTGAGAGTGGTGATATATCGGTGAATATGGGGCAAGTTTCTCAGGTAGTAGGTGAAATTTTAGTTGAATCAAATAACAATTCATTTTCTGGCTTAAATATTGAAATTGGAAATCCGCATGCGGTGGTATTCACCAATGATATGTCTCTGATAGGTGACTTAAAAAATGCTCCGAAGGTATCTCCAGACAGTGAGTATCCAGATGGAGTTAACATTGAATTTGTTAAGTTTTTAGAAAATGGCGAGATCCAAATGCGAGTTTATGAGCGAGGAGTAGGCGAAACACAATCCTGTGGAACTGGAACCTGCGCTGTAGCCCTTGCTGCAAGTATTATAAAAAATAAGCCATTGCCTATTAAGTGGATCATAAATCCACCAGGCGGAAAATTACTTGTTGAAATTGATGGTCATAGCAATGCAACTTTGACTGGGCCAGCAGAGCTAATACGAGATATTGAATTGGATCAATATTTGTGAGTGATTCAAAGTTTGATAAGGATGAATCACTTGAGATTGATATCGATACGTTAATTAGAGAAAATGCCCAAGCGGTAGCAGATTATGAGTTAAGTGAAAATCCTGAGAGCAGTAACCAAGATTTACAAGACCGTCAGGCGCTACGCCGCGTAAGTGGGCTTTCAACAGAGTTACAAGATGTTTCAGATGCTGAGTATCGACAGCTTCGGCTTGAAAAGGTTGTTTTAGTTGGAGTTTGGACACAAGGAAGTGCACAAGATGCTGATAACTCATTAAAAGAGTTAGCTGCACTTGCTGAAACCGCTGGCTCACAGGTTATGGAGGCGCTGATACAGCGGCGAGATAAACCAGATTCAGCAACATTTATTGGCTCTGGAAAGGTTAAAGAGGTTCGTGAAGCGGTAGTAGCGACCGGTGCAGATACGGTTGTATGCGATGGTGAGTTATCACCTGCCCAACTAAGAACACTAGAACAAAAAGTTAAAGTTAAAGTCATTGATCGGACTGCCTTAATTTTAGATATTTTTGCCCAGCATGCAAAAAGCAGAGAAGGTAAAGCGCAGGTAGAGCTCGCACAGATGTCCTATATGTTGCCCCGTCTACGTGGTTGGGGTGACTCTTTGTCTCGGCAAGCAGGTGGTATTGGTGGACGCGGACCTGGTGAAACAAAGATTGAAACTGACAGAAGAAGAATTAATGACAAAATGTCAAAGCTTCGCCGTGAGATTAAAGATATGAAGATTTCGCGGGATACTAAGCGTAATGAGAGAAGACGAAACAATATTCCATCAGTTGCAATTGCCGGATATACAAATGCAGGTAAATCTTCGCTATTAAATCGATTAACAGGTGCTGATGTATTAGTTGAGAATGCGCTCTTTGCAACCTTAGATCCAACAGTCAGGAAAACGGAAAGTGCAGATGGTCGTATTTATACTTTGGTGGATACGGTAGGTTTCGTAAGACATTTACCGCACCAATTAGTTGAAGCATTTAAATCAACACTTGAAGAGGTATCTGAATCTGATCTAATTGTGCATTTAGTCGATGGTGCACACCCAGATCCACAGGAGCAACTACGAGCTGTGCGTCAGGTAATTGATGAAATTGGTGGTGGCGAAATTGCCGAAATCATTGCGATAAATAAAGCAGATATTGCTGCACCAGAGGTGCTAATGGAGCTTTTGCGTAAAGAAAGTAATGCGTATGCGATTTCAGCTCGTACGGGGTATGGAGTTGAAACTTTAGTAAAAGCAATTGAATCAGCACTTCCTAAGCCAAAAGTTGAAATAAATGTAGTAATTCCATTTAGTAGAGGTGATTTGGTTAGTGCTGTACACGAACAGGGAGAGATTATCTCCGAGGAGTATTTACCAGAGGGAACTAGGCTTCATGCAATGGTTGGCGGGGCGCTTGCGAAAAAAATTGAGATGCTATGAGTTTATTACTCGGACTTAAGTTATTTTTAGCTCCGTTTTTTGTTTGGGTGATATCAATTCTGCAAGGCAGATATAGCGCACGTCTTGGCGGTTTGTTCCTTGGATTGCCTCTAACTACTGGGCCATTTTTGCTTATCATCGGTATACAAGAGGGGAGAGGATTTGCCAAGGTTGCAGCACACGGCGTGCTAGTAGGACAGATTTCATTAATTGTTTTTTGCCTAATCTATGCAGTAACAGCTAAGAAATTCAATTGGAAGTACTCAATTTTATTAGCAACTATCACTGTTTGGACAAGTGGTTACATTTTGAATCTGATTAAATTTTCTAATTTAGAAGTAATGTTGTTACTTCTAATTACTTGGGTTGTTTCACTAGGCTTGTTTCCTAAATATGAAAAGCCAGCAGATAAGGTAGAGGCACCAAAGTGGGAGCTACCAGTAAGGCTATTAACAGCAGTATTACTAATCTTGCTACTGACGGCTACCGCAAATATATTGGGCTCAAGAGTATCTGGAGCATTATCAACCTATCCAACAATAGTTTCTGTATTAGGATCGTTTAGCCATCGCAGGCACGGTCCAAAGTATTTGATTGCTACTTTGCACGCTTTAATTCAAGCGCTACCAATTACTTCGGCAATAATGATTACCTTAACATTGGTGCTTTAAGCAATAAATCCATTCGGAAATGGATCAGCAGGATCTAAAACCCAAGTTGCCTCACCCATTATCCAAGCACGACCAGTTACTGTTGGAATAATTGCTGGCAATCCCGCAACCGTAGTGTGCTCTTTGACTCGTCCTTCAAATTGCGAACCGATCCATGACTCATTTATCAATACATCTCTATCTTTAAACTCTCCTCGAGCTACCATTTGGGCAAGTCGTGCACTTGTTCCTGTTCCGCAAGGAGAACGATCAAACCAACCAGGGTAAATAGCCATTGCATTTTTCCAATGAAGTGCATTACTTCCTGGTGCAATAAAATCAATATGGTGACAAATTGCGATATCCGGATTTTCTGGATGAACTGGACGATTTTGTAAGTTTATTGCATCACTTATTGCAAGACCTGCTGCTAGAAACTTCTGGCCATTGGTATGCTCAAACTCAATTCCAATTCGATCCACAGGGATTATGGCGTAAAAGTTTCCACCAAAAGCCATGTCATATTTTATTTTTCCGTAGCCAGGTACATCGACAGTTTGATCTAATTGATAAGAAAAAGATGGCACATTAGTCAAAGTGACTTTTTCCGCCTTACCATTTTTTACTTGGACATCAACAATTACTAATCCAGCTGGAGTATCAAGCCGGACTGTAGTAATTGGCTCTATAACAGGTACTAATCCTTTTTCAACTAAAACTGTTGCAACGCCAATAGTTCCATGTCCACACATCGGCAAGCAACCAGAAACTTCAATATAAACAACGCCCCAATCAGCATCTGGTCTAGTTGGCTTTTGTAGAATCGCCCCACTCATTGCAGGATGACCTCTTGGTTCATACATTAACCACTGGCGAATATGATCCATGTGCTCCATGAAATAGAGTCGTTTCTCAAACATTGTTTTGCCCGGAATCTCTTCAATTCCACTAGTGACTACTCGAGCCGGCATTCCTTCAGTGTGCGATTCAACCGTAGTTACGGTGCGCAAACTATTTTTCATGATGTTACTTTCTATTTTTATAGAAATTAAGAGTTTGTTGAATATCTTTGTTTAGTTGAGCAAGGTCAGTTGCTGGAAGTGGCAAGCGAGGCAGTCTTGTAGGTCCGCCATATCGACCAACCGCCTCCATAGCTATTTTAATTGCCACAATAAATTCCTTGCGGCTATCCCAGTTAAAAAGGTTATGGACAGCAGCATAAATTGGTTTTGCTTCGTCATATCTACCAGAAACACAAAGGTTATATAGCTCAACCGATTCTTTTGGAAGAGCATTTGGAAATCCAGCTATCCAACCAACCACACCACCAGTTGATAGCTCAAGTAGAACATCATCTGCGCCGACCAAAACCTCAATGCGCGGGGCATAATGGTGCAACTGCCAAATTCTACGGACGTCACCAGAGAATTCTTTAATTGCAACAACATTTTCAGAAGTATCTGCAATTCTTGCAACTAATTGCGGAGTTAAATCTACTTTTGTATCAAAAGGATTGTTATAAGCAATTATTGGAACTCCGACTTTATTTACCTCTTTATAGTGAGCAATAATCTCATCGTCATTTGCTCGATATGCTGTCGGTGGCAACAACATAACGCACTTAGCACCCATTTCAACCGCTTGTTCTGCCCATCGACGGGATTCGGCTGCGCCATAAGCAGCAACACCAGGAACAATATTAAAACCATTTGGTGCAGCATCAATAGCAGTTTTTAACACTTTACTTCGCTCCTCTGGTGTTAAAACCTGATACTCACCTAGGGAGCCATTTGGTATTGCACCATGCACACCATTAGCTGCTTGCCATTTAATGTGTTCGGCATATTTGTCATAATCAATTGAAAGATCATCACGAAACGGCAGAGCCGTAGCAGTTAATACACCGTGCCAAGGTTTATTAGTTGTCATGGCTAAACCTTATTCGCCAGCCGCTAAAACGCCAAGTGGAATTGGCGTAATAATTGGCCGATTAACGGCAGCAATTCGATCAATATCAGTGGGTGAGATTTCTAAATTATCTGCCACCAGATCCACAACCGACCGTCCACAAATTCTTCCTTGGCAAAGGCCCATTCCGCATCTTGTAAAAAGTTTTGCCGTCCGCGAATCGGTTGCTCCTAGCTCTGTAATTGCATGCTTTAAATCATTTAAATCAACCTCTTCGCACCGACAAATAATTGATTCACCAGTAAGCCAAGATTTCCAGCCAGATTTAATTGGATAGGCACGAATTAGTGCTGTTGCAAATCTTTGTTTTTTTGCCCTTCTTTTAATATGAGCTTTTTTAATCTCTACCTTACAGCCAACAAATTTTGCAGCAGATATTCCGGCAATTACACCTTCCGCCATAGAAAGCTCTGAGCCACCAATTCCGGTTATTTCGCCAGCAACGAATATGCCCGTGACAGATGTTTGTTGTTTATCATCCGCCCAAATAACCACTCCATCATCTTCTGCAACAATTTGTTTACAACCGAGTGATCCGGCAAGCGATGTATCGGCGGTAAAGCCCCAGCCAATTGCAGCAACATCACATTTTATATTTTTAATCTTCCTGATATTAAAATTCCTATCAATTTTGGCAATATCAACTGAATCTAATTCATCATTATCTGCTTTGTAAGCTCTAACTACTGCATATCCAAATCGAGGGCGTACCTTGCCCGTGCTAATAGTTTTTAGGTAGTAATAACCTTCATTAATCTTGTGCAAATTTTCTAGCATAGCGGCAAAAGATTTTAACCATCTAATCGGCTTATTAGCTTCTATTAACTCAACAATTTCACCGCCTGCTTTTAAAACTCCAGTAGCAACTGGAAGTAAGAAGGGGCCACTGCCTGCAACAACTATCCGCTTGCCAGCTAGTACAGCGTGCCCTTTCAAAAGTGATTGAACCGCACCAGGAGTCATTACACCAGGCGTGTCCCAGCCCGGGAACGGCAGAGTTCGATCATATGCACCAGTGCAAATAATTAAATTTTTAGTGTTAACAATTTTTTCATTATCTTGATGAATAATTCTTAAAGTATTTACACCATCTTTATGGGTAGCACTCCATATCTGAGCGTTTGACCAAACTTCGATTTCTTTTCTAGCCTTTACTGCATTGATAAGTAGTAAACCAGTCTCTAAGTCATAATGCTGATCAATTTGATTTTCCAAACTATCTGCAGCCATCCGCCAGTACTGACCACCCATCCTTGGATTGCTATCAATCAAAAGTACTGGAGCTCCTGCAGCCGCAGCAGCAATTGCTGCACTTAATCCTGCTGGACCTGCACCAACAATTACAACATTATGCATTTGAACCTACCTGTGTCTGTACATTCATTCCATTTTTTGCTTCGATAATGCATGCTCTTTGGTTTGCAACACCATTTATTACAACTAAACAATCAAAACAAACACCGATCCCACAGAAGATGCCACGCTTATTTTGATTAAATCTACTCAATCGTAAGGAGCGAATATTTACTGCTAGTAAAGCAGCACCAACAGATTGGCCAGCTACTGCAGTAATTTTCTGATCGTTATATGTAAATTCAATTTCAGACTGCGACATATTCACTACCCTGAAAGCGCTTTGGTGAAAATGGTGATGGATCCATAAATGGACTTTGCCCTGTTATTTGCGAAGTGATTAGTTCACCAGTTGCTGGCGCTAATCCAATTCCAGCACCTTCATGGCCTGCTGCATGCCAAAGACCGGAAATAAGTGCATCCTCTCCTATGACTGGTAAATGATCTGGAGCATATGGTCGAAAACCACGATAAGCCCTTAGTAATTGCACATTGGAGAGAATCGGAAACAGTGATATTGCTTGCCGTGCAAGTTGGCGCAAAATTGCTACATCTAGTTCACCGTTAAAGCCAACTCGTTCCCGAGAGGCTCCAATTAAAATAGTACCGCTGGCTGTTCCTTCTACTACAGCCGATGATTGCAGATCTGCCTGCCCACTTGCGACATTTGCAACATAATCTGCATCATAAACTTTGTGATGAATGAGTTTTGGCGCAGGCGAAGTAACTAAAATAAAACCGCGTCTTGGCATTATAGGTAGGTATGAATTAGCCATTTTTGCAATTTCACCCGCCCAAGTTCCGGTTGCATTAATGACAATTGGGGAGATGTAACTATTTTTATCGGTAGATATACCAGTTACAGAGTTGTGATTTGAATTTACCTTAATCACATTTTCACCTTGCACAAATACCCCACCGCGCTTTTTTACTGCTCTCATAATCTGCGCAGCAGCTAGCATTGGTTGGCACTGCGCATCTTTTGGATATAAAACACCATATTCAACGTCAGCAGATAGGTATGGCTCAATTTTTTGCAGTCCATTTCGATCCAATTCAATGGTTTCCACGCCACTAGATTTCTGCAAAGTTGCTAGTCTCTTTAAATTTGATATGCCCTTTTCACTTCTGGATACAACTATTCCTCCTTTAGCTTCAAGCTCAAACCCACCACCGATATCTGTGTCTAGTTCAAACCATGCATCTCTTGATCGCATTGCTAGAGTAAGTTCAGCCCCAGGTTCTTTGTCGGAAACTAAAATATTTCCTTCACCGGCCCCAGTAGTTCCACTTGCAACTGGACCACGATCAATTACTAGCACCTTAAGTCCAGCATTTGTAAGTGCCAGAGCACTACAGGCACCAACTACTCCAGCACCAATCACAATGGCATCAGGATTTTTCATGCTATAAATCTACTGTCAGTACCCCACTTTTAACTATAAGTAGTGGGTTACCTCACCAATTTAACCGGGTGCGAATAGGGTAAATCGCACTTCCATTTTATTTCTGCTAACCATCGGACGTAGAGTTCCCATCTATATTCACTGCGGTATAAATGGTGCGTTTTCCACAGAATTGAGATTATCTACAAAGGCTTTGTAAATTACTATGTAATTACCTTGTGCTCGATATCGACATAAACCCCGAACAAAAACGTGGATTAATTATAGTTTTCGCACTAACGATTGGATTAGCTGGGTTTTTCTTTTTAAATTCACGTCCTACCGCTGAACCAGTATTGATACAAGATACCAATATAGATCAGACTCAAAATGATTTAATCGATATTCCAACTAAATTAATAGTCAATGTTGCTGGAAGAGTTAAAAATCCAGGTGTCTACCAATTACCACAGGGCTCAAGAGTTGTTGATGCAATCGAGGCAGCTGGTATGCAACTTAAAGGCGTTGATATAAGCGATATAAATCTAGCTAGATTATTAGTAGATGGAGAGCAAGTACTAGTTGGCGGCTCAAAGTTGACAAGCAAAAAGAGTACTCCTAAAAAAATTACATCAGATAATCCTCTCGATATAAATAGAGCAACTATTACTCAACTAGATACTTTGCCAGGTATTGGTCCAGTTACAGCCCAGCGAATTATTGACTATCGAACAAAAGTTGGTCGTATAAGTTCAATTGATGAACTCAAGAAAATTTCCGGACTTGGTGGATCAAAATTCGAAGAGATAAAAGCCTTACTTCGAGTTTTATAGATTATCGACTACTTTTAATAGGTAGTTCTTTATGGTTTGGTGCGGCGTTAGTCGGGTTCTTACCTAGCATAAAATTACTACTGATCATTGCCTTAATTGGTTTCATCTTTATTTATAGAAAAAGTTCATACTCAATAATACTGATTGCAGTTTTAGTAGGGTGTTGCTTAATCAGTATCAGACAATTTGCCTTAAACAACCAGCTTCTGATGGCACATTTTGGTGATACGGCTGAGGTTGAGGGAGTAATTCAATCTGATCCGATTATTAAAGCTGGCAAAATTATTGGATCTAGATTACAAGATGATCAATTCAGTGTTCTATTTAAACTAACAAAAATTGAAGGTGTATCAGTTAATTTACCCACGCGCCTTAAATATGATTTAAATTCTAAAGTAGGAATTGATCAAAAAGTAAAATTGAAAGCAAGATTTATAAAAAGTAAGGAGCGTAAAGTTGCGGCGCTACTAATTGCTAATGGAAAGATTTCCATATTAACTGACTCCAGAAAGCTATTCTCTACCACATCAGGGATCAGAGATAGTTTTAGAAAATTGGTAAAGCATTCCGATGCAGGCTCTCTTATTCCAGGAATGGTGCTCGGAGACACTTCGCTGCAAAACTCAGTATTTGCCGACAAAATGCGAAGAGTGGGACTTTCCCATTTGACTGCAGTCAGTGGAGCAAACTTCGCACTGGTCGCCTCTTTTTTGCTTTGGCTACTTCAATTCATAGTCGCAAAGATTCGAATTAGAATTCAAATTGTTACCTTAATTCTTGTTTTATTTATATTTCTAGTTCGACCAACACCATCTGTACTACGTGCTTCAGTAATGACTGGCGTTCTTTTATTCGCAAAACTAAGAGGTGAAAAATCAACTGGTATACCAGCATTAGGTTGTGCAATTGCATTACTTATATTACTTGACCCATTCCAAGCAATTGACCCAGGATTTTCATTATCTGTACTAGCAACCGCTGGAATCTTAATATTTTCGCCGGTTATTAAATATAAGTTAGGTAATTATATAAAGCATGAGTGGCTAGTCGAAGCAATTTCAATTCCAGTAAGTGCAACTTTATTTTGTATCCCAATTATCGTTTTGCTATCTAGCCAACTCTCTCTAATTACAGTACCAGCTAATATTTTAGTTGCTCCAGTAATTGCACCAATAACTGTTCTTGGATTTATAGCAGCTGTTTTTTCTCCTTTTATTCCAACAATTTCAACGATATTACTATTCATCGCAACTCCAATAGCTAATTGGATTGTCACGATCTGCCAAATAATGAATAGTTCGCCGGTAATTACTTTTAATCAAAGCGGATTTTTTATTGCAACATTTATACTATTGATCACTGCAGCTCTAACCAAGAAACTTTGGCTATCGGGTGTAGTAATACTTTTATTAGTTTTGCAATTATTTTTTAACTCGATGGTATGGCCAGGAAAGAACTGGCAAATTGCTAATTGTGATGTCGGACAAGGTGATGGGTTAGTTATAAATCTTGGCGATAGCAGCGGATTGGTTATTGATACCGGTCCAGATCCGCTCAAAATCAATCAGTGCTTACATAAATTAAAGATAAAGAAAATTCCGTTGTTAGTCCTAACTCATTTCCATGCGGATCATGTTGGAGGTCTTTCCTCAGTTATCAAAGATCGAAAGATAGGGCAGGTCTGGATATCTAATTTATTAGAGCCTGAAGCAAGTTATAAATCAGTACTAACACTTTTAAAGGGAATTGAACTTCGAACCGTTAAAGAGGGAGACAGATTTACTTCCAGTAACAATAATTTAGATATTATGGTGTTGTGGCCAAGGGCTATTACCCAGGATTTTCAAACTTTGCCGGGCGATGGTTCAACAGTTAATAACTCAAGTATCTCTCTAATTATTAGGATAAAATCACTTTCCATATTTGTAGCCGGCGATATTGAACCAGCAGTACAAGAGATAATTACAAAATCTGGCTACTTAGCAGCAGTAGATGTTTTAAAAGTATGCCATCATGGATCAAAGTACCAATATCTACCGATGCTTGATCAGCTTAAACCGAAGATTGCCATTATCAGCGTTGGTGCTGGTAATTCATATGGACATCCCGATCCGGAGTACATAAATGAGTTGAAGCGAAGAAATATTAAAGTTCTGCGCACGGATATCTCAGGTGGAGTCTCACTTGCTCCACCTAATAGGATCAGGGTTACTGGCAAAGAATGGTGGCAAATTAGATGGGGTTAGTTTTAATCCAAGGCGGAGAAAGTCTGTTAGCTGATCGAGCCATTTCAGAAATCACAACTTCATTCCCTAATGCCCAGGTCACTAGTTTGTCAGCTAGCGAGATTGAGGTTGGAGTTATCACTGATAGTTTAGCTCCATCCTTGTTTTCTGATACCAGGATTGTTGTAATTAAAGAAATTCAAGATTTGGCATCTGAATGTAGTGACGAGGTTGCAAGTTACTTAGAGAATACAGATGAGAATCTAACTTTAGTACTTTGGCATAAAGGTGGGGTCAAAGGCAAAGCGCTTGTAGATAAAATTAAAAAAGCAAAAGCCGAATTAATCACAGCTGAAGTTATTAAAAAAGATAGTGAAAAGTCTGACTTTATTCGAAATGAGTTTAAGCGATTAGAGAGAAAGGTAAGCACGGAGGCTATTAGCGCCTTAATTGATTCACTTGGAAGTGACCTAAGAGAATTAAGTGCTGCCTGTTCACAGCTTGCCTCTGATGTAGCTATAAATAAAATTATTGATGAAGATGATGTTAAGTCTTATCAACAGGGCAGAGTTGAAAGTACTGGATTTGATGTGGCTGATGCCGCAATTGATGGTAAGACAGCTATTGCCTTAATTAATTTACGAAATGCGATTGCAACTGGAACTGATCCAGTTTTAATTGTTAGTGCATTAGCATCTTCTCTTAGAACTCTTGCGAAAGTATCTGGCGAATCTCGAAGTACTAAGTCATTCGAGTTAGCGTCAACATTGGCTCTTCCGCCTTGGCAAATTGATAAGGCTAGGCGCCAATTAACTGGCTGGAGTGAGAGCGGCTTAACAAAGGCGGTAATTGCTGTTGCAGCTGCTGATGCAGATATAAAAGGTGCCGCTTCAGATCCTATTTACGCCCTTGAACGGGCGATAATGACCGTTTGTTCTGTGAAAGGTAGTAGATAATCACGCTCAGTTTGAGCGTAACCGCCCAACGCTGATACCCTACGGCTCTTCTTAAATAAGTTTTTAAGATTCAAAGAGAAAAGGTAATCCTAAGTGGCAAATATTAAGTCCCAGATAAAGCGTATTCGCACCAATAATAAGGCGCAGGATCGCAATAAGGCATATCGCTCAGCACTTCGAACTGCTATTCGTAGATTTCGTGATGCTGTTACATCTGGTGATGCTGCAAAGATTAAAGCTGAATTTACTGATGCATCACGTTCATTAGATACAGCTGTTTCTAAGGGTGTAATTCATGCCAATAATGCAGCAAATAAAAAGTCAGCGATGGCCAAGTTGGCCAACAAAGCTGGCGTTCGTTAATTTTCTAGACTCTGCGAAGGCATAAATGCCTGCCATCTCGATAGCTAAAGCACCGCAACCTGCTGCCACAAATCCTGCGCAAATACGTAATTATTGCATTATTGCCCATATCGATCATGGTAAATCTACTTTGGCAGATCGAATGCTAGGAATAACTGGTGTAGTTGAAGACAGAAATATGCGTGCACAATATTTAGATCGCATGGATATTGAGCGCGAACGCGGTATCACGATTAAGAGTCAGGCAGTTCGCCTACCTTGGCGATCTGGCTTAGATAATCAAGAATATGTACTAAACATGATTGATACACCTGGCCATGTTGATTTTACATATGAAGTTTCACGCTCACTCGCTGCTTGCGAAGGTGCAGTTTTGCTAGTTGATTGCGCACAGGGAATTGAAGCTCAAACGTTGGCAAATCTCTATTTAGCAATGGAGAATAACTTAACGATCATTCCAGTTCTAAATAAAATAGATTTACCTGCTGCTCAGCCGGAGAAATTTGCTGAAGAGTTAGCGAATTTAATTGGGTGTAAACCGGAGGACTGCTTAAGAGTTTCTGGTAAAACGGGTGAGGGAGTTGAAGCGTTGCTTGATCAAATTGTTAAACAAATTCCACCCCCTGTTGGTGATCCAAAGGCACCTACCAGAGCTTTAATTTTTGATTCAGTCTATGACTCCTATCGAGGTGTTGTTACCTATGTGCGTGTTGTAGATGGTCATCTATCACCACGTGATCAAATTCAAATGTATTCAACTGGGGTACGCCATGAGATGTTAGAGGTTGGTGTTATTTCACCAGAACCTATAGCAAGTAAAGGATTAGGTGTTGGCGAGGTAGGTTATTTGATCACTGGCGTAAAAGATGTACGCCAATCTCGAGTTGGTGACACAGTAACTACCTATAACAATCCAGCTACCGTGGCACTTGCTGGCTATAAAGATCCTAAGCCGATGGTTTTTTCTGGTCTGTTTCCGTTAGATGGCGCCGAGTACCCAATGTTGCGTGAAGCGCTAGATAAATTACAACTAAATGATGCCGCCCTAGTTTTCGAACCAGAGTCCTCCGCAGCGCTTGGTTTTGGATTTAGATGTGGATTTCTTGGTCTACTGCATATGGAAATTGTGAGAGAGCGACTTGAGCGCGAGGCTGGTTTAACATTAATTTCAACGGCACCAAGCGTGGTTTACAACGTAACACTTGATGATGGCAAAAAAATAGTTGTGACAAATCCATCTGAGTATCCAGATGGAAAAATTGCCGAAGTGCAAGAGCCAATCGTGAAGGCAACAATATTGGCCCCAAGTGAGTTTATTGGAACAATTATGGAGTTATGTCAGCAACGTAGAGGCGTGCAAAAAGGAATGGATTATCTGTCAGAAGATCGAATCGAAATTCGCTATACGTTACCACTGGCTGAGATTGTCTTTGATTTTTTTGACCAACTTAAATCTCGTACGCGCGGCTATGCCTCATTAGATTATGAACCAATTGGCGAAGAACCAGGTGATTTAGTCAAGGTTGATATTTTGTTACAAGGTGAAAAAGTAGATGCATTTAGTCAAATTGTTCATCGCGATAAAGCTTATGCCTACGGTGTTTCCATGACTGGAAAATTACATGAATTAATTCCTCGGCAACAGTTCGAAGTTCCAATTCAAGCTGCAATTGGTGCAAAGATTATTGCCCGCGAAAACATAAGAGCTATACGCAAGGATGTATTAGCAAAGTGTTATGGTGGTGATATTACCCGTAAGCGCAAACTACTCGAGAAACAAAAAGAGGGTAAGAAGCGTATGAAGATGGTAGGGCGAGTAGAGGTACCGCAGGAGGCATTTATTGCTGCGCTAACAACCGACTCAGATAAAGCGAGTGAAAAGAAGAAGTAAGTGAATCTTGCATTCTATATTCATATTCCTTACTGCGTTAAACGCTGTGGCTATTGCGACTTCAATACTTACACTCCAGCTGAATTGCAACTAACCGAAGGGTTAAAAGAGATATCAAACTCTTACATTGATTTAGCTATTAAAGAAATCCAATTTACCCGAAACCAAATTGAAGGTGATGTGCTTGTTCCCTCAATATTTTTTGGCGGAGGAACACCATCACTCATGGAGCCATCTGATATTGGTCGTGCTATTGCTGCAGTAAAAGAAAACTATGAATTAGAAAAGAATGCTGAAATAACTCTAGAAGTTAACCCAGATTCAGTTACTAAAGATAAGCTAGATCAATTCCTGAAAGTTGGCGTGAATCGAATTTCATTTGGAATGCAATCTGCAGTTCCCCATGTATTAGAGACATTGGATCGAACCCACAATCCAGCGAACTTAATTCAAGTATGTAATTGGGCTAGCCAGGTTGGATTTGAAGAGATCTCAGTTGATCTTATTTATGGAACTCCCGGCGAGAGTAAAACTGATTGGCAATACTCAATTGAGTCCGCGTTATCATTACCAATTTCCCATATATCTGCCTACGCTTTAATTGTTGAAGAAGGTACGAAACTTGCTTCTCAAATAAAGCGTGGTGAAGTCAATAAACCAGATGATGATTTATCAGCCGAAAAGTACATAATGGCTGATAAAGCATTTTCAAAAGCAGGATTTAATTGGTATGAACTTAGTAATTGGGCAAAAGTTAATTCTCAAAGCAAACATAATTTGGCTTATTGGCATGGGAATAACTGGTGGGGTATAGGACCAGGGGCCCATTCTCATTTAAATGGCAAAAGGTTTTGGAATGTTAAGCACCCAAATTTATATAGACAAAAAATTGAATCAGGTTTAACTGCAGTTTTGGATTCAGAGGTGCTAGATCTTTCACAGAGAGAAAGTGAGCGGTTGATGCTCTCATTTAGGTTACCAAGTGGAGTAGCAAAGAACTCTCTAAATGAGCAACAAATCTCAGAGCTTTCCGGATATGTAGGCAGCGGACATCTTGACCAAGAAAACTGGAATCAAGGTAGAGCAACCCTGACTTTAAGTGGGCGCCTTATTGCAGACCGAATCGTCCGCGAAATAATGGTGTAGTAGCGTTGGCATATGAGTAGCACAATGGCAGGTAGGCAACTTGAGATTTTAAAAGCAATAGTTGATGAGTATGTTGCCACGGAAGAGCCGGTTGGCTCAAAGACAATTGCCTCTCGTACTGGACTTGGAATCTCTCCTGCAACTATTCGTAATGAGATGTCTGTATTAGAAGATGCAGGGTTGATTAAGCAACCTCATACAAGTGCAGGTCGTATACCTACTAATAAAGGTTATAGAGTATTTGTTGATCAACTTGCAAAGATCAAACCTCTTTCAAACTCTGAGCGAAAAGCAATTGAAAATTTTCTTGAAGGCGCAACAGATTTAGATGATGTTATTTCTCGCACTGTACGTTTATTGGCACAGGTAACAAAGCAAGTCGCAGTTGTTCAGTACCCATCATTAATAAAAGCTAAAGTTAGGCACATAGAATTAGTCCTGCTAAATCCATCCCGTGTAATGATTGTGCTTATTACAGATACTGGTCGAGTCGAACAAAGAATGGTTGAGTTACCATTTGATATTACAGAGTCTTCACTATCTGATTTACACAAAAAGCTTAACTCAGCAATAGCGACTCAATCTTTGTCTAATGTTGCTTCAAAGTTAGATGCACTTGCTAGCGCCCATCGCGGCAATGACAAGTCAAGTGTTATGGTAGTTATTGCAACTTTAATTGAGATGACCATTGAGCATCCAGAAGAAAAGGTAGTACTAGCAGGCACATCAAATCTAGCAAGAGCAAATCAAGAGCTATCGAATAGTATCCATCCAATTTTAGAGGCTCTTGAAGAGCAGGTCGTACTACTTAGATTGCTTTCTGGGACAGATTCATCAGTCAGAGTACAGATAGGTGATGAACAAAGTGAAAAGAGTTTGCAAAAAACAAGTTTAGTCTCAGTTGGTTATGCGGATTTTGGTGCACTTGGAATTTTAGGGCCCACGCGAATGGATTACGCGGCTTCTATTTCAGCAGTAAATGCAGTTGCAAATTATGTTGGTAGATTTTTGACGGAGAGTAAATAGAAGATGGCTGATTTATACGAAACACTTGGCGTTGATAGAGATGCAAGTTTTGATGATATTAAAAAGGCATATCGAAAATTAGCTAGAAGTTACCACCCAGATGTTAATCCGGATCCAAAGATGTCTGAAAAGTTTAAAGAGATTACTGCAGCGTATGAAGTATTAAGCGATCCAGACAAACGGCAAAACTATGATGTTGGCGGAAGCAGCTTTGGTGGTGGCTTTGGCAACGCCGGTTTTGGCTTCGGTGACATTATGGATGCCTTCTTTGGTGGTGGCCAACAGCGAGGTCCGCGGCCAAGAACTAGGCCTGGTCAAGATGCATTGATAAGAGTTGAAGTAGATCTTAAAGAAGCAGCATTTGGTTGCGATCGAGAATTAAATGTTGAAACAGCAATTGCATGTACTAAATGCTCTGGTACTGGCTGTGCTAATAATTCAAAACCAAGAACTTGTGATATTTGTAAGGGTAGAGGCGAGACTCAACAAGTTGCAAGGTCAATATTAGGTCAGGTTATGACCAGTAGGCCATGTGCAAGTTGCCAAGGTTTTGGTTCAGTAATTTCTGATCCCTGTGGTGAGTGTGCTGGCGATGGGCGAGTTCGATCTCGAAAAAGTATTCCAATAAAGATTCCGGCAGGTGTAGAGACTGGTAATCGAATTCAACTTAGTGGTCAAGGTGAGATTGGCCCAGGTGGTGGCCCAGCTGGTGACTTGTATGTCGAGATAGTTGAAACTCCCCATGACTTTCTTATCCGCGAAAACAATGACCTACATATATCAATTGCAATTCCTATGGCGTCTGCCGCACTCGGAACTTCAATTGAAATTGATACTTTGGATGGCAAGCAAAAGGTTGAAATTAAAGAGGGAACTCAAAGTGGCTCTACAGTTTTAATGCGTGGCCTTGGCGTGACTAAATTACGTGGTTCTGGCAGAGGAGATTTAATCGTGCATATCGAGGTAACGATCCCAAATAAATTGAATAAGGAGCAAAGCGATTTACTTTATAAATTTGCGCAGCTACGTAATGAAGAATCAGGAAAAGTTGCAATTCATAAAACCCATGATGAAGGATTTTTTGGCAAAGTAAGAAATGCATTTCGCTAGTGTTATCTTTATTTTTTGTAGATAATTTAGACGGTAAAGATTCACAGGTTTTATTAGGAGATGAAGCCAATCATGCGATAAAAGTATTGAGACTTGAAATTGGTGAAGAAATTAAAATCTCCGATGGGACTGGAACTTGGGTATCTGGTCCAATTATCGAAAAAAATAAAAAAACTTTAGGTATTCAAATAACTTCTCGTGGCGTAGAAAGTGAACAAAAACCAGAGATTGTCCTAGTACAGGCAGTAACAAAATCCGACAGAAATAAAGAAATGCTCGAGCTAATTACAGTGGCTGGTGTTGATCGAATTATTCCCTGGCAGTCAGACCGCTCTATTAGTAAATGGCAAATAGATTCAGATAAAAAGTGGAGAATTACAATTAAAGAAGCTTGTAAACAATCTAGAAGAGTTCGGATACCTAAGCTAGATGGAGTTGTTAGTGCTAAACAATTCGTTACTCAGGTGAACAGTGATGATTTGATTTTAGTTCTTCACGAAGAGGCTAAGATTAAGTTCTCAAATATATCTATTCCTTCAGCAGTATCAGTTGTTTATTTGATCATAGGACCAGAGGGTGGTATTTCTAGTGAGGAATTGAATATTTTTAAATCAGCAAATGCAAATATAGTTAAGTTAGGTGAACCAGTACTACGATCAGCCCATGCTGGTATTGCTGCACTTGCTGCAATTCAAACTAAGTTAGGGCGGTGGTAATGTGGATTGTTTGTTCTGTAAAATTGTTGCTGGCCAAATACCCGCCAATATAGTTAAGAGAACTGAATTAACAACCGCTTTTAATGATATTACACCGCAAGCTCCCACTCACATATTAATAATTCCAAATCAGCATTATGAAAATATGGCAGAGGTTGCGAGTAATGATTTAAGTTTAGTTGGGGAAATTTTTAAGGCTGCAGGAGAAATTGCCTTGGAATCTGGCTTAGGTAGTTATCGGTTAAATGTGAACACTGGAGCTGCTGCGGGGCAATCTGTATTTCACGCTCACCTTCACCTCCTTGGGGGTAGACCATTCGCTTGGCCACCCGGTTAAATATAGAATCAGATTAATGGAGCCAATCGTAATTAAAGTTCCGACCGTATTTCCTATGGTCGCACTTGTTGGGCCTGGTGATTCTTACTTAAGGATTTTAGAAAATCAATTTCCTCAACTTGCTATTACGGTGCGCGGAAATGAAATTTACGTTAAAGGCGAGATTGAAGTTTCTAAGCAGTTTGAAGGTTTAGTTGAAGAATTAATTACCATTTTACGAAGTGGTCAAAATTTAAACAGCGATATGGTTAGCAGATCGATCGGTATGATAAAACAGGATCCAACTGAACACCCAGCTGAGGTTTTATCTTTGAATATATTAAGTAATCGAGGCAAGACAATTCGCCCGAAAACTGCGAACCAAAAGAAGTATGTTGATGCAATTGATAGCAATACTATTACTTTTGGAATTGGCCCTGCTGGTTCTGGTAAAACGTATTTAGCCATGGCAAAAGCGATTCAGTCTCTACAATCTAAGCAAGTTAACAGAATAATTTTGACAAGACCAGCAGTTGAAGCAGGTGAAAGATTGGGATTTCTTCCTGGAACACTTCATGAAAAAATTGATCCTTATCTTCGCCCACTCTTTGATGCCCTGCATGACATGATTGATCAAGATGCAATTCCTCGTTTGATGAACTCGGGAGTTATAGAGGTTGCCCCACTTGCGTACATGAGAGGCAGAACTCTAAACGATGCATTCATTATTTTAGATGAAGCCCAAAATACAACGGCAGAGCAAATGAAGATGTTTCTTACCAGACTTGGTTTTGGATCAAAGATGGTAGTTACTGGCGATGTTACTCAAATTGATTTGCCTAATAATTCTCAATCTGGCCTAAAGATTGTCCAGGATATTCTTAACGAGGTAGATGATATTTCCTTCATGCATTTAACCGCCGAGGATGTAGTAAGAAATCGATTAGTCGGAGACATTGTTACGGCATATGGAAATTGGGATCAGAATATTACAAAATCTACTTTTCCAATTCGAAGCGGAAAAGGTGATCGTTAATTGGCTCAGAACTGAGCCGACACTTATGAAAATAGATTTAGAGAATAATTCTAATTACAATTGCGATGAAATTGGTATTCAATCAATTGCTGAATTTGCCCTTACTAAGCTTGGGATTCACTCAGAATCTGAGTTAGCAATTCGGTTAGTAACAGAAGAAGAAATGGCTCAACTACATTTAAAATGGATGGATTTACCTGGCCCAACCGATGTTTTATCATTCCCAATGGATGAATTGAAACCAAATTCTGCAAAAAATGGCCCTGGAGTAGTTGGGGATATCGTCCTCTGCCCAGAGTTTGCTAGCAAGAATGGTAAGCAATCCTTGGAGATGGAACTTGAATTACTTACAGTCCATGGCGTGCTACATCTTCTCGGATTTGATCATGAAGAACTTTCAGAAGAAAAAGTAATGTTTGCTCTTCAAGAGGACTTCTTAATGCAATGGCGAACAAATTCATGAGCATATTCACATTAATTTCAGTTTTCTTTCTATTAGTTTTCGCTGGATTTTTAGCAGGTAGTGAGTCTGCACTTACCTCTATATCCAGGTTATTAATTGAAGAAATTGTTGAAAAGAAACCTAAATTATCAAAGCGTTTTGCTAGATTTACCGAAAATCCTGCCAGATATTTAAATGTTTTACTATTAGTTCGTAAGAGCTGTGAATTAACTGCAACTGTACTTGTGGCATCACTATTCATTGAGGCAAATAAAAATGAAACCCTAGCTTTAGCGCAAACAATCATTTTAATGGTTGCTATCTCATATATATTTGTTGGTGTTGGACCAAGAACTCTCGGAAAGCAAAATGCAGTTTCCTGGTCTACCCCAGCGGTAATAGCAGCTGATGTACTTTCAAAACTACTTGGTCCATTAACTAGTTTGTTAATCAAAATTGGCAATGCAATAACGCCTGGTAAGGGATTTAAAACAGGACCATTTTCAAATGAGGCTGAGTTTCGTGATTTGGTTGACCAAGCACGTGAGAGCGGGTTCGTCGAAGAATCTGAGCGAGAAATGATTCACTCAGTTTTCGATCTTGGCGAAACAATGGTCAGAGAGTTAATGGTGCCAAGAACTGAGATGGTTTGGATTGAATCTGGAAAAAATCTTCGTCAGGGTTTGTCGCTTGCCCTTCGCTCAGGTTTTACGCGAATACCCGTAATTTCAGATAATTTAGATAATGTTGTTGGAATTGCCTACGTAAAGGATTTAGCAAAGAGAGTTCATGAAAATCGCGATGCAGAACAAAATGAAAATGTTAAAGATCACTTGCGTAATGCCACATTTGTTCCAGAAACAAAAACAGCAGATGAGCTACTAAAGCAAATGCAACGCGACCAAATTCATATGGCAATTGTTGTTGATGAGTATGGTGGAACTGCCGGGCTTATTACCATTGAAGATATTTTGGAGGAGATCGTAGGAGAAATTGCAGACGAATACGACGATAATGAAACTGAAGAAATTGAATGGTTAAATAAAGAAAAGGCTCGAATCTCAGCCAGACTTCACGTTGAAGATTTTGCTGAAAAATTTGGGACTGAATTTACTCAAGACGAAATTGAAGATGTAGACACAATTGGGGGATTAATCGCTAAACATCTAGGTCGTGTTCCCATTCCGGGGAGCACAATATCTGTTCCTGGTTGGAAACTAACTGCAGAACGCCCGGTAGGTCGACGCCACCGAATTGCTACAGTGTTAGTTGAAAAAATAGCTGAAACTAATAAGACAACAGATCAGTTGTAAGATGCTCTAATGCGCATAGTAAGGTTTTCAGCTCCGGTCGAGCTAGGAGTTGGAACTGATCCATTATTTGGGGTGCTTAATGATAAAGATTCAATATTAGTTTTACGCGGTGATCCAATTTATTCTGGAATAGTTCCACAGGAGAAAAGCTTAAAACTGAGTGAAGTTAAATTACTTGCACCTGTAATACCTCGCAGCAAAGTCGTTTGTATCGGTAAAAATTATGCTGATCATGCTGCAGAAATGGACTCAGCTGTTCCAAGTGAACCAATCATTTTTATTAAACCAAATACAACAGTAATTGGGCCCAATGAAACAATTGTGTGGCCAAGAATGAGCGAGCGAGTCGATCATGAAGCAGAGCTAGCAGTTGTGATTGGTCGAATTTGCAAGGAGGTTCCGGCTGCAAAAGCTAAGGATGTTATCTATGGATACACACTAGCCAACGATGTCACTGCTCGAGATCTTCAAAAGAAAGATGGGCAGTGGAGTCGCGCGAAAGGCTTTGACACATTTTGCCCACTTGGACCTTGGATTGAAACCGAGTTTGTTCCATCAGGTCAGAAAATTACAGCAACACTAAATGGTGAAGTTAAACAAGATTCAGTTCTTTCAGAGATGATATTTAAGGTTCCACAAATCATAGAGTTTGTTACAAATGTGATGACACTACTTCCCGGCGATGTTATTCTGACTGGCACACCGGCAGGTATTGGTCCCATGCCTGCCGGAGCAACAATTACTGTGGCGATTGATGGTTTAGGTTCACTAACCAATAAGGTTTCTTCTCGTGTCCAACAATAAATTAGTCAGAGTGCGTTTTGCACCATCCCCAACCGGTGATCTGCATGTTGGAAATATAAGAACTGCATTGTTTGACTGGGCTTATGCAAGACATACCGGCGGCAAGTTAGTTTTTAGAATTGAGGACACGGATAAAGATCGTGTAACAGATGAGTATATTCAAGCTGCAATCGAAACTTTGAAGTGGTTGGGTCTAAATTGGGATGAAGGACCAGAGGTGGGTGGAGAGTTCGGACCTTACTTACAATCACAGCGGTTAGATATTTACTCTACTTGGGCACAAAAGTTTTTAGATCAAGGCGATGCTTATCACTGCTACTGCAGCTCTGAGGAATTAGAAGAGCGCAGGCAATTACAAATGAAGAACAACAAAGCTCCTGGCTATGATGGAAAGTGTCGAGATCTTTCTAATACACAGATTGATCAATATAAAGATGGTGGTCGAAAACCAGTAGTTAGAATGAGAATGCCACAAGGTGAAACGGTTTTTAATGATCTAATTCGAGGCGAAGTTAAGTTTGATCATGAATTTGTTCCAGACTTTGTTCTAGCACGAGCAGATGGTTCTCCTCTTTATACACTTGCTGTTGCAGTTGATGATGTCCTTATGAAAATCACACATGTTTTACGAGGAGAAGATCTACTTTCGTCGACCCCAAGACAAATTAGGGTTTATCAGGCAATGGGAGTAAATCCAGAAGAGTATCCATTATTTGCTCATCTACCATTTGTAATGGGACAAGATAATACAAAATTATCAAAGCGAAATGGTGAGGTTTCAATTGCTTGGTACCGTGAGCAAGGATATTTACCAGAGGCAATTTGTAATTATTTAGCCCTACTCGGTTGGTCACCTGGAGATGACAAAGAAAACATTACAATGGAGGAGCTTGTTCAACTGTTTACAGTTGAAAGAGTAAACAGTAGCCCCGCTAGGTTTGATATGAAAAAACTTGAAGCGATTAATGGTGACAAGATCAGAGCCCTTACGCTTGAAAAATTCTTAGAATGGTCTTTGCCATTTTTGCTTAAGTCCGGCGTAATATCCGGTACATCAGATGAGATTTCCGTAGTTAAATCAGCGCTTCCAATAATTCAAGAGCGTATAGTTACCTTAGCTGAGATTCCAGCAATGCTTAACTTCCTATTTATGAAGAATTTTATCGTTGCCCCAGATGAGCTATCTAAGATAAAGGATGATAGTTCTCAGCAAGTACTAAAAGTTGCGTTAGCAAAAGTTGCCCCACTTGATTCTTGGAATCATGCCAATATTGAGTCAACACTTAGAGTTGCATTGATTGAAGAGCTAGGACTCAAGCCGAGAATTGCTTTTAGTGCATTACGGATTGCAGTAACTGGATCTCATATATCACCACCATTATTTGAGTCACTAGAGTTATTAGGTAAAGAGCGCTCGATAGAGCGAATCAACGCGGTGATTTCCAAATAAATTGTTACACAGGGTATTCTTATCCCTGCTTTAAAATTAAATATTGGGGTATGGGGTAATTGGCAGCCCAGCTGATTCTGGTTCAGCTTGTCTAGGTTCGAGTCCTGGTACCCCAGCGATGTATTTATGATTTACCGTACGGCTCCGTCGTCTAGTGGCCTAGGACTCTGGCTTCTCAAGCCAGCTACGGGGGTTCGAATCCCCTCGGAGCTACTTTAGTTACTTACTAGTTTTAAGTAAGTGTTCAGTTAATCTTGCAGCGGTTGCAACCACAGCTGCCGAATGAATTCGGCCTGGTTGTCTACTTAATCTTTCAATAGGTCCACTTATACTAACTGCGGCAATTACTTTGTTATTTGGACCACGGACTGGTGCCGATACAGATGCAACTCCTGCCTCTCGTTCACCAACAGATTGAGCCCAGCCACGGCGACGAACCGCCGATAGATTTGCTGCAGTAAATTTCGCATTAATTAATCCGCGGTGGAGTTTTTCTGGATCCTCCCAAGCTAACAAGATTTGGGCGGCAGAACCAGCTTGCATTGTTAGAACTGTTCCAACTGGAACGGAGTCACGTAATCCAGTAAGTCTTTCTGCGGTTGCTACACAAATTCTAAGGTCACCTTGGCGGCGGTATAACTGTGCACTTTCGCTAGTTGCATCCCTTAATGCTGAAAGAGCTGGAACTGCGATTGCCAATAACTTATCCTCACCAGCTGCTGCTGCTAACTCTGATGAACGAACACCCAAAACAAATCGACCAGAAAAATCTCGACTTACAAATCGATGGTGCTCAAGTGCTACAGCCAGGCGATGAGCAGTTGGTCTGGCTATTGATGTAGTTGAAACAAGATCACTTAGTGATTGTGGACCGGCTTCAAGTGCTGCCAGGATCTTTACGGCTTTATCTAATACGCCAACTCCGCTATTCTTCTTGTCCACACTCTGATAATGCCATCTCACTCTGTGAGAAGCAAGTCTTAGTGAATAAAATTGTAAGGTGAGGGAGCAGGAAAGAAATGGGTAAGACGTTAGCCGAGAAGATTTGGTCAGAGCATATTGTTAGCTCTGCTGCTGGCGAACCTGATCTGCTTTACATAGATCTTCATTTAATTCATGAGGTAACAAGCCCACAAGCATTTGATGGGTTGCGTCTTGCTAATCGCAGAGTGCGCCGAGCTGATTTAACTATTGCAACAGAAGATCACAATGTACCAACCCTTAATATTGATAAACCTATTGCTGACCCAGTTTCAAAACTGCAGGTGGATACGCTTCGAAAAAATTGTGCTGAGTTTGGAGTAAGAATTCACTCACTAGGTGATGTTGATCAAGGAATTGTTCATGTTGTTGGGCCACAACTTGGAATAACTCAGCCCGGAATGACAATTGTCTGTGGAGATTCGCATACCTCAACACATGGTGCATTTGGTGCACTTGCATTTGGCATTGGAACAAGTGAGGTTGAGCATGTACTTGCAACTCAAACTTTGCCGTTACTTCGACCAAAAACTATGGCAATAAATGTTGACGGTACATTAAAAGCTGGAGTTACTAGCAAAGATATTATCTTGGCAGTTATTGCAAAGATTGGCACCGGTGGTGGTCAGGGATATATTCTTGAGTATCGCGGCAGTGCAATACGGGCGCTCTCAATGGAAGCACGAATGACAATTTGTAATATGTCGATAGAGGCTGGTGCTAGAGCTGGATTAATTGCTCCAGATCAAACTACATTTGATTATGTTAAGGGAAAGCCACATGCACCAGTTGGAGCAGATTGGGATGCCGCTTTAGCTTATTGGCAAACACTTACAACAGATTCTGATGCAAAGTTTGATAAAGAAATTAATCTAAACGCCGATGAATTAGCTCCATTTGTAACTTGGGGTACTAATCCAGGCCAAGGCTTACCGCTGAGCGCATCTATACCGAATCCAGCTGATTTTACTAATACTGAAGATCGCGGTGCTGCCGAACGAGCACTTGAATATATGGATTTAAAACCTGGTACACCACTTAAATCAATTAAAGTAGATACAGTTTTCTTAGGATCCTGCACAAATGGCAGAATTGAAGATTTAAGATCTGCTGCTGAAGTACTAAAAGGCAAAAAGATTGCTGCTAGTTTGAGATTACTAGTTGTCCCTGGCTCTGCCAGAGTTAGATTGCAAGCAGAATCTGAAGGGCTTGATAAAGTATTTCTAGACGCTGGCGCTGAATGGCGCAGTGCGGGATGTTCGATGTGCTTGGGAATGAATCCTGATCAATTAAAACCTGGTGAGCGAGCAGCATCTACTAGCAATCGAAACTTTGAAGGCAGACAGGGCAAAGGTGGCCGAACCCATCTAGTCAGCCCCTTGGTGGCAGCTGCTACTGCTTTAAAGGGAACATTAGCCTCTCCGGCGGATTTGTAATATGGAAAAGTTCATTAAACATACGGGCAGCGCACTGCCACTACGAAGAAGCAATGTTGATACCGATCAAATAATTCCAGCGGTTTATCTAAAGCGGATCACCAAAAGTGGATTTGAGGATGGATTGTTTGCTGCCTGGCGAAATGATCCAGCATTTGAGTTAAATCAACCTCAATATAAGAGCGCAACTGTTCTAGTAGCTGGTCCAGATTTTGGTACTGGTTCATCACGCGAGCATGCAGTTTGGGCGCTGCAGAATTATGGATTTAAGGTGGTTTTATCTAGTCGCTTTGCTGACATCTTTAGGGGTAATTCCCAAAAGGCTGGTCTGTTAACAGTGATTTTGCCACAAGAGGAGATTGAAAAGATTTGGAAAGCGGTAGAAATTAAGCCTGATACCCAGATAAGCGTTGATTTAGAGGCTAAAACAGTTACCTATGATGCAACAACCCTTGCATTTGCCATTGATGATTACACTCGTTGGCGATTGATGGAAGGTTTAGATGACATTGGTTTAACCTTTACTAAAATTGATGGTGTAACAAAGTTTGAAGAAAAAAGAGCAGCTTTTAAGCCTAAAACACTACCAATTCGGTAGATTTGAACTCTAAAGTAATTATTTAGAGTTCTACTAAATCTCTTAAAACCCTTGATTTACAATAAGAATTTGCTTGCGACACACCGAATTAGTTAACCGCAGTATTTCTAATCACCCCATAGATTAACCCTTAGTTAAGCGAATGCTTAATGTTTATGCGTAAATAAGGGGAATAAATGAACAAGGCCCAGTTCATCGCTTACCTAGCACCACAATTTGGTGATAGTAAGAAAGAAGCTGCTCGCGCTGTTGAGGTTGTTTTTGATGCGGTTATCCGCAATATCTCAAAGGGCGAAGATGTAATGATTAATGACTTCGGTAAGTTTAAGAAAGTAGATCGTCCAGCACGTAAGGGACGTAATCCATTTACTGGAGAAACAATCCAAATCAAAGCCAGCAAGAAGGTTCGCTTTCTACCTGCAAAGGGATTGAAAGAGGTTATCTCTGGCGCTCGTAAATTAGGTGCAGCACCAACACCTCCAGCAAAGGCAGCGCCAGCAAAGGCTGTTAAGAAAGTTGGAAAGGCAAAGAAGGCTGCTCGCAAGGTTGTTAAGAAAGCGAAGAAGTCAAAGCGTCGCTAAGTAAAAAGTAATTAATTAGCGGGATCTCATGCGTGAGGTCCCGCTTTTTACGCTCATTTATGGTCAATAACGGTATTAGTCGTAGAATTGTGCAGTGTCTACCGATCTGAAGGTTTCATACGCGCCCCCTAGCGGAAAACCATTAGGAGCAACTAGTTGGTTTAAGTTTGGCGCTAATTTAGTAAGACCGCTTCTAAACTTAATTGCTAAGCGGGATTGGCGAGGCAGTAAGAATCTTCCAAAGAGTGGGGCAGCAATAGCCGTATGCAATCACATCTCTTATGTAGATCCACTTTTATTTACCCATTTTTTATATAACAATGGTAGAGCGCCTAGATATTTGGGTAAAGCCTCACTATTTAGATTACCTATTATTGGGCGGGTATTGCTTGGCGCTGGCCAAATTCCAGTAGAACGTGAGACTAGCTCTGCCTCTCAATCCTTGCAGCATGCAATTGCATTTTTGAAAGCAGGTCATCTGCTTGGGGTATATCCTGAGGGAACATTGACTAGAGATAAAAACTATTGGCCAATGAAAGCAAAAACTGGAATTGCCCGCCTTGCTATTCTCACGCAGGTACCGGTAATTCCTTGTGCGCAATGGGGTGCGCAAGAAATTCTGCCGGCCTATAGTAAAAAACTAAAGTTATTCCCTCGCACCAAGGTAGTAGTGGTAGCTGGTAAGCCACTTGATTTTTCAAAATGGTATGGCCGAGCAGAGGACCCAGTTGCTCTTGAAGAGGCAACCGCTTTTGTTATGAGTGCAGTTACAAAATTACTCGAAGAGATTCGAGGCGAGAAGGCTCCTGCTGAAATTTTTGATCCAAAAAAATCTGCGCTGCCAAGAACAGGTAATTTTAAGAAAGATCAAAAATGAAGAAAGTTGCAGTTTTAGGTTCTGGCGCGTGGGGCACAACTCTCGGTCAGGTAATGGTTGATTCTGGACAACAGGTTTTAATCTGGGGTCGAAACAAAAAAGTTGTTCGTGAGATAAATCGACGACATTCAAATCGAAGATTTTTAAAGGGAATTGATCTGCCAAGGGAATTAAAGGCAACAACTGACATAAAGGCAGCACTTGAATTTGCTGAGGTTATTTTGTTAGCAATTCCAGCTCAGACACTTCGTGAAAATTTAGAGAGTTGGAAGGGATTTTTTCCAAAGGATTTACCCGTAATTAGTACTTTAAAAGGCATTGAGGTTGATACCCAGTATCGGATGACTGAGGTAGTACAGGAAGTTCTTGGTTTAGATATATCAAGACTTGGATTAATAACTGGACCAAATTTAGCTAATGAAATAATTATGAGGCAACCAGCAGGAGCTGTTGCTGCCTCAGGGAATCAGCAGAATATTGATTTAATGGTTGAGATGTTTTCAACTAAGTACTTTCGTATTTATCCATCTATTGACTTAATTGGTTGTGAGTTTGCTGGAGCAGCAAAAAGTGTTATTGCTCTAGCTGTCGGTATTGCAGTAGGTATGGGGTATGGCGAAAACACGCAAGGATTAATGATTACTCGTGGATTATCTGAGGTTGCCAAACTTGGTGAGGCATATGGCGCCAATCCACTTACCTTCTTAGGTCTTGCTGGAATTGGCGATCTTGTGGCAAGTGCGCAATCACCACTTTCTCGGAATAGAAGTTTTGGAGAGGTAGTGGGTAAATCTGGCTCGATTGCAAAAGCAAGAGCTCAAGTTGTAAAGACTGTTGAGGGTGTTTATTCAGCTGGTGCAATGCTGGAGTTAGCGCATCGCGTTGGTATTGAGGCACCAATTATTGAAGCCGTATCTGATGTAGTAGCTGGCACATTAAATCCAAAAGATGCCATGGCACGTCTTATGCAGGTAAGTATTAAGGCTGAAATTTAATGAACCGGACCCGAGTTGCAATTATTTGTGGTGGTAAAAGTAGTGAGCATGAGATCTCATGTGTATCAGCTAGTGGAGTACTGGCTGCAATAGATCGTGAAAAATTTGATCCGTTACTGATAGGTATAACTAAATCTGGAAAGTGGATCCTTTTACCTGAGCAGACAAGCTTTGCTATTAAAAATGGATCCCTTCCTTCAGTTCCAGAAACTGGTACAGAGATAAGTATTACAAGTCAAGGACTGGTATCTAGTGGTAAAAATTTAGAGATTGATGTGGCATTTCCGATCCTGCATGGACCATATGGCGAGGATGGCACTATTCAGGGGCTATTTGAAATGATAGGCCTGCGTTATGTTGGCTCCGGTGTTTTAGCAAGTGCAGTTAGTATGGATAAATCTTACGCAAAACCAATCTTTGCATCCGCCAATTTGAAAATAGCTCCTGGTATTGTTGTTACATCATTAAAATTTAATCTTCCAAGTAACTTGCATTATCCATTATTTGTTAAACCAGCTCGAAGTGGATCAAGCCGGGGTACAACTAAGGTTAAAAAAGAATCTGAGCTGATATCGGCGGTTGAATTCGCCTTAACATTTGATAGTAAAGTGATAATAGAGCAGGCGATAACTGGCCGAGAGATCGAGTGTGCAGTACTGCAATCTGATGGAAAAGTTTCAGCCTCACCAATTGGACAAATTGTTATCTCTAGTAAGTATGAATTTTATGATTTCCAAGCTAAGTACCTAGATAGTTCCATGCAGCTTGTCTTCCCAACCGATCTTGAAGCTGGTGTGGAAGAGAAAATTCAAGCAGCTGCGCTTGTGGCTTTTAAAACAGCCGGCTGTGAAGGCCTAGCAAGGGTTGACTTCTTTTATTCCAATGATGGTGAGATCATTATTAATGAGATAAATACTATGCCAGGGTTTACGCCCACCTCGGTATACCCAAAATTAATTGAGAAAAGCGGTATCTCTTATAATGAATTAATTACAAAGCTAATCCAGAGCGCTCAAAATCGTTCAGCAAGCATTACCAGATAAAGATGGAGGGCGTTCTAGAAAAAAGCGCGGTCAGGCGAGTTCAGCAATCATTGTGTGACCACGGTATTACCGGCCAAATTAAAGTTTTATCAGATAGTGCTAGAAGTGCAGCAGAAGCTGCGGCAGCTCTAGGTATAGAGGTTGGACAAATTGCATCCTCAATTATCTTCAAACTGCCAGATCAGAGTCCATTACTTGTTATTACTTCAGGTCGCCACCGAGTTGATACTGATTTAGTCGCAAAAGCTTTAAATGTAGATAAATTAGATCGAGTTGATGCAGATTACGTAAAAAACAATTCTGGATTTTCTATTGGCGGAGTCGCTCCTGTTGGATGGATAAACCAGCCAGCAATCACTTTGATTGACGAATCACTAAATGATTATGAAGTAGTGTGGGCTGCTGCTGGCCATCCACACGCGGTATTTCCAACTACATATAATGAGTTACTTACTTCAGCTAGTGCTAGATCAATGAAAGTAGGAGAGTAAATGAGCCTAAACAAGTCAAAGGTTTTTGAATGGTTAGGGGTAGTGACGGCAATAATTTATTCGTTACTGGTGGCGGCTAATATTGGAGCTGAATTTATTGGGTTTACTCTTTTGCTCGCTTCGTCTGCATTTATAGGAGTTTGGGCTTTCCTCGGTAAACACAAAGGGATTCTTTTCCTACAATTTTTCTATGCAACAGCTGGAATTATTGGCATGATCCGTTGGTTTTAGTGTAAAGAATCAAGAGTTCTAATATTCCTAAATTTAGACCAAAAGTGCACGGAACTCTTTGGGCAAAATGATTATCTACCTGCGTCCTATCCAAAGTTATTTTACAGAATTGCTCTTCGGTAACTAATAAGTTTAGTCAAAAAAAGAGCAATTCTTAAAAGCTCAAAAAGTGGTAACTGGGCAGGTAAGAGTTCTAGTGATACCAGATACAGATTGCACCTTTGCTAAAACTGTGCGGCCTAGATCTTCCATGCTCGCAGATTCTGCACGCATAATTACATCATATGGACCGGTAACACCTTCAGCGATAGTTACACCAGCTATAGCAGAGACAGCTTTTGCTACGCTAGATGCCTTACCTACTTCAGTTTGAATAAGAATGTAAGCCTGAACAGACATTTCTTGCCTTTCAATTTAATGCTTTAGGTTCAGCAATGAACCAAAGCGTAATTAAAGGGTAGCCTATAGCGAGTTAATTGGGGAGTGGCATTGATTGAATCTGAGGCAGGGCTCATCGCACGCTTGCGCGATCTATTTCACACCTCATTTCAAAGCCAGGTTGAGGTAGGAATTGGCGATGATGCGGCGGTAGTGCAGCCGTCAAGTAATAAGTTAGTTGCAGCGGTAGATATGGCTGTAGAAGATATTCACTTTAATCGTAACTGGTCCCAACCATTTCAAATTGGTGCAAAGCTAACAACTGCCAATCTTGCAGATATTTTTGCAATGGGAGCCGTGCCTAAATATTTGTTAGTTGCAGCCGCTATCTCTGAGATAAATAATGCAGAGATTGTGCTCGAACTAGCGAAGGGAATTCGCTCCGTTGCAGATAGATTTGAAGTCAGCGTGATTGGTGGGGACTTAAGTAAATCTGAAAAAATGATGCTAAGCATTACTGCGCTTGGCGATATTTCTGGAAATCCGATTACTAGAAGTGGCGCAAAGGTAGGAGATCTCATCTATCTCTCATCGCTTACCGGTTTATCAGCTGCTGGACTTGCAATATTAAGTCGGGGATTAGATCGGCCAAGATATGTAGTTGATGCTCACTTAAATCCAAAATTAGTAGCACCTAATAAATTAATTCAATATGCAACCTCTATGTGTGACATTAGTGATGGGCTAACAACTGATGCACTTCATATTGCTAGTGCTTCCTCGGTAAATTTAAATTTGAGTAAAGAGCTTATTGCGAAATCGCCTGATTTTAAGGATCTTTCCGAACTTGCTACTGAATTAAATGAAGATGTATTTGATTGGATTTTATCTGGTGGTGAGGATCATTTCTTTCTTGCAACAGTTAATAAAACAAACGCTAATAGCGATTTAGGAATAGAGATAGGTAGAGTTGAGTCGGGTGATGGGAAATTACTACTAGATGGAGTAGAGCTTAAAAACTCAGGCTACCAACACTTTTAACTAGCGAACTGCTTTGCCTGCTTTAAGACATGATGCACAAACATTCTTGCGCTTACTCTGTCCATTAACAAATGTACGAATCTTTTGAATATTTGGGTTCCAACGGCGACGGGTAGCACGCTTTGAGTGGGAGACATTATTGCCAAAGCTTGGGGCTTTGCCACATAGATCGCATACTGATGACACTTTATTTGCTCCCTTATTTCGCCGAATGAACTAATTAGAGGCGAAAGATTACCTCGCAAGGGCATTAAATGGCTAATCCGGTGGGTAATTACGCGAGATAAAGCAGGTGGCATTGGATACTTCCACTATGGCCAGCCTTGAGAGCAGATTGCAAAACATAGTAGGTGATCGCACCGCTTCTGTTTTGGAGAAATCTTTTGGTATGAGCACAGTTAATGAGTTACTACGCCACTATCCAAGAAGGTATGTAGTTCGAGGTGAATTAACCGATATTTCAACATTAATTGCCGATGATGATGTGACAATTTTGGCTGAGATTGAGGCGGTTAAATTACGACGAGCTAATGGAAAGAACATATTAGAGGTCGTTGTCACAGATGGCAGTGCGAATTTATCTCTAACATTTTTTAATCAAGCATGGCGCGAGAAAGAGCTTAAGACTGGGCGAGTAGGAATGTTTGCTGGAAAGGTTGGCGTATTTAAAGGCAAACGACAGTTATCTCATCCAGATTATCAGTTAATTCCAGATGGTGATGATGTTGATGCCGCTGTAGCAGAGTTTGCTGGCAAATACTTGCCTGTGTATCCGGCTTCAGCAAAGTTGCCTTCGTGGAAGGTTATGCAGTGTGTGAAGTTAGCACTGGATTCACTTGATGAAATGCCTGATTACCTACCTACAGATATCGCAACTGAGTTTGACTTCCCTAATTTAAAAAAAGCCTTTTCAGATATTCACCTACCATCAGATTTAGAGTCAGCAGAGAAAGCAAGGGCCAGGCTCACATTTGATGAGGCACTGTTATTACAACTCTTACTTGGGCAGCGAAGAAATGAAATAGTAAAGTTAAGCACGAAATCTCGTACACCAAATACACCTGTTTTGGTTGCAGCTTTTGAGCAGCGCTTGCCATTTAAATATACGGCCGGTCAGATAGAGGTAAATACTCAAATTGAAAAAGATTTATCAAATAAGTATCCAATGCACCGGCTGCTACAAGGTGAGGTTGGATCTGGTAAAACTGTAGTCGCACTCAGAGCGATGCTCTCAGTAGTTGATTCATCTGGCCAGGCAGCACTACTTGCACCGACTGAAGTTCTTGCTCAGCAGCATTTTCGCACTATTAATAAGTTACTTGGCGATTTAGCACAAGCAGGGACTTTGCAAGCAACTTCGATCGGAACACAAGTTGAGCTGCTAACTGGTTCACTGACAACTGGTCAGAAAAAAGAAATCCACGCAAAGTTAGCTAGTGGCCAAACCGGAATAGTAATTGGTACGCATGCTCTAATTTCAGACGGCGTCGAGTTTGCAGATCTTGGGCTTGTAGTTGTTGATGAACAGCATAGATTTGGTGTAGAGCAACGGGATGCACTTCGCATGAAAGCTAAGCAGCCACCTCACCTACTTGTAATGACGGCAACACCAATTCCTAGAACTGTTGCTATGACAGTCTTTGGTGATTTAGATATCTCAACACTTAGGGAGTTACCGAGTGGTCGAGTTGCAATTACTACACACATAATTCCAGTACTTGATAAACCTCATTTCTTAAATCGTGCTTGGGAACGAGTCAATGAGGAGGTAGCTAAGGGTCATCAGGTTTATATAGTTGCTCCCCGAATCGTAAATCCAAATAAAAAACTAACCGAGCGCGAGATAGCTGCTGCTCAATTATTGGGAGAAGAGCTTTTAGATAATGAGCAGATGAGTGCCGTTGAAGAGTTGGCGCCAGAGTTAGCCAAAGGCGCCCTAGCTGGATTGAAAATTGCAACATTACATGGACGCCAGTCGAGTGAGGTGAAAGATCAAACCATGAGTGCATTTGCAAGTGGCCAAATAGATGTCCTAGTCGCAACTACTGTTATTGAAGTTGGAGTAGATGTTCCAAATGCATCAATGATGGTCATTATGGATGCTGACAGATTCGGTATATCTCAACTTCACCAATTACGTGGACGAGTTGGCAGAGGTAGTGTGCCGGGCTTATGTTTACTGGTTACAAATTCGCAAGAGGATTCACAAAGTATGCAGCGACTTAACGCACTTGCTGCCACCTTAGATGGATTTGAGCTCGCAAGATTAGATCTTGAGCAACGCAAAGAGGGCGATGTGCTTGGTAGATCGCAATCTGGTGGTAGATCTCATCTGCGATTACTAAGAGTGCTGCGGGATGAAGATTTAATTGATCAGGCCCGCCAGGTTGCCCTTAAGATTTTAGAGAGTGATCCAGAGATAAATCATCTACCGGAACTAAAGAGTGAGGTTGCTAAACTGAAAAGTGATGAAGCAGCCAGATTCATGGATAAATCATGAGTATGCGGATAATTGCTGGGATTGCAAAGGGGAGAAAATTATTTTCACCACCTTCAATAACCAGGCCAACATCAGATCGTGCACGTGAGGGATTATTTTCATCTTTAGTTTCAACCTTCGGTACTTTAGAGGGCCTTCACTTCCTAGATTTATTTGCAGGATCTGGAGCTGTAGGAGTTGAGGCGCTATCAAGAGGAGCAGCTTTAGTTGAATCGGTAGAGAGCAATTCAACTAGCTCAGATATTTGTGAGCAGAATTTTAACTTATTAACTGGAGTTGACGGTGTTGGAAAATTTAAAGTACATAATAAAACTGTATTTGAATTCTTAAATCATTCTGATACTAATAAATATGAAATTATCTATATAGATCCACCGTATGAGGTTTCTAATTCAGAGGTAGAGAAAATTCTGAGGAAAATAATCATGTTAAATCTGCTAAACAAGTTTGGTGTTGTTGCTATTGAGCGAGACGGAAAAGCCAAACCATTTCTATGGCCCGATGGATTAACTGAGCTAAAAGTCCGATCCTATGGTGCTGGAAGTATTCATTATGGAGTGATAACTGAGCGCACTGTATGAGTGAAAATGGCTTACTTAGCAATTACTTGCTAGCGTTTTAACCATGAGGCGCGTAGTTTGTCCAGGATCATTTGATCCGATTACGAATGGTCATTTAGATATCATCGCAAGGGCTTGTACTCTGTTTGATGAGGTAATCATTGCCGTCTTGGTAAATCAAACCAAGAGCTCTCTTTTTACTGTTGATGAACGTATTGAGATGATCAAAGAAGTAACTAGTCGATATAAGAATGTCACGGTGGATTCTTGGTCTGGCTTGCTAGTTGATTACTGTCGAGCGAATAAGATTCCAACAATTGTTAAAGGCTTGCGAGCAGTAAGTGATTTTGATTATGAATTACAAATGAGTCAGGTAAATCTTCAATTACAAGGGGTAGAGACATTATTCATGTCTACCGCTCCTTCACATTCATTTCTCTCATCCTCCTTAGTCAAGGAAATTGCAAGTTATGGTGGAGATGTATCGGCATATATGCCAGCCGCCATCGTTGATAAGTTAAAATCTAGACTTGAGCGGAAAGGCTAATCATGGATGTAGTTGAAAATTTAGAGGCAGCAATTGCAGCGGTTGAAGAGGCCCGCTCAGTCCCACTATCAGCATCTTGCGTACTAAATAGAGGTGAGTTACTTCAACTCCTTGATCGTATAAAGGTTTCTTTCCCAAATGATTTAGCCAAAGCTATTTCGATTCAACGTGAGAAAGAAGATATTTTAGAAGATGCGCATAAACAAGCTGATGCAATTATTGAACAAGCAAGAGAAGAAGTTTCCCGATTAGTCGAACAGACCACCATTGTCGCGAATGCTCGTAAAGAGGCAAATCGAATTCTTGCTGAAGCTAATGCCGATAGCGAAAAGAGTAGAGAAGAAATTGAGGCTTATATTGATTCTCGCCTGGCCACAATTGAAGTTATATTGAATAAAACTTTAGATGTAATAAGTAAGGGACGTGATCAGCTTGATGGATTTGAGACAAAGCACGCGCTCTCTGAATTAAAAAAGTAATTTAATGGCAAGATCTATATATATCTTTAATACCCATGATCTACCGCATAGGGCTGGGGAGATGCGTGAGTACCAAATTGATCTCAAACTTTCCGAGTCAGTTGGTGTTGACCTGCTTTCAGTTAAGCCCGGTGAGGTTATTGAACTGGATTTAAGAATTCAATCTGTAGATGAAGGAGTGCTAGCAACTGGTGAGATCGGTGCGACTGCAACTGGAGAGTGCACTCGTTGCCTTGAACCAATAATTTGGCCGATTAGTGAGAGCTTTACTGAGCTCTATTACTATGAGAAATCACCTGGTAAGTCTGGTAGCAAGAAGGCAGGCAGAGACAAACCTAATCCTCGCAAGGACCAAGAGATTGATTTAGATGAAGACGATTTAAGTTTTATGATCGGCGATGAGATTGATTTGGAGCTTGCAATAAGAGATGCTGTAATTTTAAATTTAGCTATTAATCCATTGTGTACTGAGGATTGCCCAGGATTATGCCAAGGGTGCGGCCTTAAGTGGAGCAATCTTCCTACCGATCACACTCACACGCCCGATGACCCAAGGTGGTCGGCATTGAAGGATTTTCCGCTTAAAAGTTAAGCCGTTTTTACAAGATTGAACTTTTCCTAGATAATTCTCACCTGCGCAAAGCGCATTCATAAAGGAGCAATGATCATGCCAGTACCAAAGCGAAAAATGTCGCGAGCACGCACTCGCTCTCGCCGAAGCATGTGGAAGACAACTCCTGCTCATCTTGCAACATGTGAGCAATGCCAACAACCAAAACTACAACACACTGCTTGCCCAACCTGCGGAACTTATAATCGTCGCCAGGTTTTAGAGGTCTGATCTGTACTCTGGCCTAACCGAGCAACTCGGCATATCGGTTAAGGATGAGTTGCTTGAACTTGCATTAACACACCGTTCATTTTCTTATGAAGCTGGTGGAATTCCTACAAATGAAAGACTTGAGTTTTTAGGTGACTCTGTTCTTGGTTTAATTGTTACTGATGAGCTTTATAAAAAATTTCCAGATCTAGATGAAAGTAGATTAAGTCCGTTACGTTCAGGCGTTGTTAATATGAGAGCGTTGGCTCAAATTGCCAGAGATCTAAAATTAGGAGAGCATCTTCGAATTGGAAAAGGTGAAGAGGCAACTAACGGTCGGGATAAGAATTCAATATTAGCTGATTCACTAGAAGCACTTGTGGGGGCTATTTATCTTGAGCATGGTTATAAAAAGAGTTCAGAAATAGTTTTAAAGTGGATTGGTGCAGCAATTGAATTGGCAACTTCACAAGGTGCAGGACTTGATGGTAAGACGGCTCTGCAAGAGTTAACTGCACTACTTAACCTGCCAGCTCCAGAGTATGAGATTACAGAATCTGGCCCAGATCATGATAAAAGTTTTGTAGCAACAGCAATCGTAAAGAACGAACGCTTTCCAATAGGTAATGGAAAGAGTAAGCGTGAGGCAGAACAAGCAGCCGCAAGAATTGCACATGAAGTTATAAGCAGTAGAGGCAATAAAAAGTAGAAGTACCCTCTCCAAATGCCAGAGCTACCTGAAGTTGAAACGGTTCGAGCCGGCCTTGAAAGATATGTAGTAGGCGCAAAGATATCTGCAGCTCAAACTTTCCATCCTAGGGCTTTAAAAACAACCTCGATTGCAACTTTAAAGTCAGTTATCGGGGCGAAAATTATCGCAGTTAATCGACGGGGAAAGTTTCTTTGGTTTGAACTAGATCGCGAGTTTGCTTTAGTTGCGCACTTGGGAATGAGTGGGCAACTACTTGTTCAACCTATAACCTCACCAAAACATCTTCATTTACGAGCAAACCTCGTTCTCGGAAATAGCTTGATTAGTCCCAAAAAAAGTAGAGAAAAGATTGAGATTAGATTTATTGATCAAAGAACCTTTGGCTGGCTTTCTGTTGAGGAGCAAAGCAATGGAATCCCGACATCGGTTGCTCATATTGCCTATGATCCATTTGAACACGAGTTTGATTTAAAGGCAGTTATCTCTGATTTAAAGAGAAGAAAATCTGCAATTAAGTCTGCAATATTAAATCAAGGGATAATTAGCGGTATTGGAAATATTTATGCTGACGAAGCACTATGGCGCGCCAGACTTCACCCTGAGATTATTTGCGGAGATCTAACTGAGGATGAAATTAAAAAGGTGGTTTTAAGCGCAAAAGCAGTAATGAAATCTGCAATTAAAGCTGGCGGAACATCTTTTGATGAACAGTATAAAAATGTGAATGGTGAAAGTGGCTATTTTTCTCGTTCACTGAGTGTATATGGTAGGGAAGGGGAGCCATGTTCTAGATGTGCAACTTTGGTCCGCCGAATAGCCTTTGCCAATCGCTCTTCCCACTTTTGCCCGCGTTGCCAACGGTAGGTATCACCGATTTTGCCCAATTTTTAGATAGGTTTGCGCCTATGTGGAGTGAGTGGGCGAAGCTATGTATTTAAAGAGTATGAACCTAAAGGGGTTTAAATCCTTTGCATCCTCCACGACCCTTAATTTTGAGCAAGGCATAACCTGTGTTGTTGGACCAAATGGTTCAGGTAAATCAAATGTAGTAGATGCTCTCTCTTGGGTAATGGGTGAGCAGGGCGCCAAATCCTTACGTGGTGGAAAAATGGAAGATGTTATTTTTGCCGGTACATCAGGTAGGGCGCCATTAGGGCGAGCAGAGGTATCGGTAACAATCGATAATGCTGATGGTGTATTACCTATTGATTTTTCTGAAGTAACAATTACTCGTGTTTTGTTTAGAAATGGTTCATCTGAATACTTGTTAAATGGCGAAACCACAAGATTGTTAGATATTCAGGAGTTGCTAAGTGATAGTGGCATTGGCCGCGAGATGCATGTAATTGTTGGCCAGGGACAACTAGATGCGATTTTGTTGGCTAACCCAGAGGAGCGGCGCGCTTTTATTGAAGAGGCTGCTGGTGTGCTTAAGCATCGTAAGCGCAAAGAAAAAGCAATTAGAAAGTTAGATTCAATGCAAACTAATCTTGCAAGAATTCAGGATTTAACAGTGGAACTTCGCAGGCAGTTAAAGCCATTAGGCAAACAGGCCGAAGTGGCCCGTAAAGCATCCATAATTCAATCAGATGTGAGAGATGCCAAGTTGCGTTTACTTGCCGATGATTTAATTCGCATGCGTTCGGAGATGGAAGTTGAAGTTGCTGATGAAACTGTTTTAAGAGATCGCAAAGATCAGGTTGAGCGAGAGTTAAAAAATGCTAGAGATCGAGAGATTGAATTAGATGCGATAGCAGCAAGTGAGAATCCACAACTTATCGCTGCTCAAGAAAATTTCTACCGACTAACTGCTCAGCGTGAACAAATTCGTGGTGTACAAAATTTATCCTCCGAACGTTCTAGATTTTTAGCTGAAGAGGCTGAAGAGGCAAAGGCAACTGGTCGAGATCCAAAAGCATTAGATGAAGAGGCGCAGTTACTACGTAAGGAAGAGGCAACACTTGCAGCGCAGATGAAAATTTCTCAAGAACAGTTAAATGTTGACTCTAACTCGTTAAAAGCAATTGAAGATCAACTAGCGCTAGAAGAAAATCGAGTTTCAGCTTCACTAAGAGCAATAGCTGATCAGCGTGAAGGAACTGCCAGGCAAGAGGGCCACATAAATGGCCTGAGATCAAGGATTGATGCAACTACTGGTGAGATAAATCGTTTAACTACTGCCCGCGATTTAGTTCAAGATAGATTGAAAAATCATCGCGAAAGTTTTGCTGTAATTGAGACCCAAATTTCCTCACTTACTGCATCTGAGCCTGGGTTAGATGCCATATTTGAAAAATTAAAATTAGAGGTTAAAGCATCCGAAGCAAATATAAAAACTCATACTGAGAAATTACAATCTGCTGAAAAGCTAAGAGCTGGATCATTGGGAAGATTGACAGCATTTAAAGAGATACAAGAGATTATTGTGGGGTCAGGCAACACCACCCTTATTGAAAAAATTGCCTCACTAACTTCAACCTGCGAGTCAGAACTTGTAAAGGTTTCAGCAGATTGTGATCGAGCCAAGTTTGAGTTAAGTACCGCTCAAGAGGTATTAAATAAAGTTAATAAAGAGTTTGAAGTTGCGCTATCAAAACTTAATGAGTCCGATGCTGCCATGACTGGGCTTGCTGAGCAGTTAGCTGTGGCTGGGCAGAATGTTAAGAACTCAGGTGAGGAGTTGGATCGAATATCTTCAGCGTTAATGGTGGCCACTGAGCAAAGAACATCTGATGAACGAGATTTAGCTGCAGCAATCGCGCAATTTGAGTCACATCAATCACCGCAGGAGCCTGATCTAACTCATTTAGAGGATCTGCGTTCTCAAGTTTCTACAGCGAGATCCAAAGAGGTTGAAGCAAGACTTAATCTTCGAACCATCGAAGAGCGTAAAGATGCTATTGAGCAAAGAGCACAGACTTTAGAGAATCAAGCAATTGCTGAGCGTGATGCGGCTTCAAGATCAATTTCTCGTCGCGAAAATCGAGCACAAGCAGCTATTACAGCCCAACAAATTGCCGATGCAGCTTATGAGACATTGATTCAAATAGAGTCATCTATTTTGCGCGCTGGTGCCGAGCGGGAGAGATTAGAACTTTCTCGATCAGCTCGAGAGGGTGAGATATTAAGTTTGCGCACCGTAAGCAGAGAGTTAGCAACTGAGCTAGAGCGCTTAACTTCAAGTGTTCATAAAGATGAAATTGCAAGAGCTGAACATCGTATGCGGATTGAACAAATTGAAAATAAGGCGGTTGAAGAGCTTGGAATTGATATTCAAACATTAGCAAATGAATATGGTCCAATTAATGATGTTCCAACTTTCTACGAGAATGAGCAAGGAGAATTTGTTCCAGGTGAATTGATCCCTTATCGCAGAGATCAACAAGAAAAGCGTCTTGCCCAAGCAGAGCGATCTTTAACCTTGCTTGGAAAAATTAATCCATTAGCTCTTGAAGAGTACTCATCTCTTGAGGAGAGATTGCGTTACCTAGCAGAGCAATTAGAGGATTTAAAGAAAACAAAGAAAGATTTATTAGACATCATAAAAGAAGTAGATGATCGAGTGCAGCAAATATTTACGCAAGCATATGAGGATACTGCGCGAGAATTCGAAATTGTTTTTGCACGATTATTCCCAGGTGGAGATGGAAAGTTAATTCTTACCAACCCATCCGATATGTTAACTTCTGGCGTTGATGTTGAAGCTCGCCCACCTGGAAAACGGGTAAAACGCCTTTCACTTCTATCTGGTGGTGAGCGATCACTAGTTGCAGTTGCACTTCTAATCGCTATTTTTAAAGCCAGACCTTCACCATTTTACGTAATGGATGAGGTTGAAGCAGCTTTAGATGATACAAACTTGGGCAGACTACTTGGAGTATTTGAAGAACTTCGTGAAAAATCTCAACTAATTATCATTACCCACCAGAAACGTACGATGGAGATTGCCGATGCACTATATGGAGTGACTATGCGAGGCGATGGAGTCAGCGAAGTTATTTCACAGCGCATTCGCGAAGTTGATGCTGTATCTTAAAAAGTAAATGAGTTTATTTAAGCGCCTTTTTACCGCTATTCGATCTGGTTCAGTTTCCCCAGACGAGTGGGAGCAATTAAGAGGAACATTAATTTCTTCCGATCTAGGAGCAAACCTAGTTGATGAAGTAATTGAACAAGCTAAATCGATGAAAGCTGATGATGCAGTTCTCTCTATAACTAAATTAGTTAGCAGTTGGCTAAGTGATAAGAGCAGAGCGCTAAAAAAAGAACATGATCGCCTAACAACTATTTTGATAGTTGGAGTAAATGGAACAGGCAAAACTACATCAACTGCAAAAATTGCTACTAAATTAATCAATGATGGCAATAAAGTATTGCTTGCGGCTGCGGATACATTTAGGGCTGCAGCAACTGAACAGCTTCAAACCTGGGCGGAGCGCATTAAGACTCCAGTAGTTACCGGGGAGGCCAACAGTGACCCAGCATCGGTGGCCTTTAACGCCGTGACAAAGGCAAAAGCTGAAGATTTCCAATACTTAATCATTGATACTGCTGGAAGATTGCATAATAAGCAGGACTTGATGGATGAGCTTGGAAAAGTAGTGCGAGTAACAAATAAACATTCACAAGTCGATGAAGTTTTACTAGTTATAGACGCAACGACTGGGCAAAATGGAATTAATCAAGCGAAAGTATTTATTGACGCAGTTGGTGTTACTGGATTTATAATCACCAAATTAGATGGGTCAGCAAAAGGTGGGGTAGCTCTTGCAATTGAAAAGCAGACCGGCCTTCCTATTAAATTTGTGGGAACAGGTGAAGGCGTCTTAGACCTTTCACCCTTTGATTCGACTGCCTATATCCAAGGTTTGTTCAATTAAGTAACATACTTTTAACAATCAAGCCAAAACTGTCACAGGAAAGAAACCTAAGTAGCCCCCTGATTTAACCCAGATTGAGCATAGTTACTCCATCTCAACGACGAGGTTTCCACTCTTTTCTCTTAGTGCTATAAAAATAGCGAAATTGGAGCTGTTATGGCAGATGTAATACTTAATACTGGTGATACAGCCTGGGTCTTGGCAAGCACAGCTTTAGTTCTTTTAATGACACCAGGTCTTGCACTTTTTTATGGCGGAATGGTCAGAGCAAAAAGTGTTCTAAACATGATGCTCATGTCAATGATTACTATTGGCATAGTAAGTGTCTTGTGGGTTATTTATGGATTTAAATTAGCTTTTGGATATGAAGCAAACTCCCAATGGTATGGAGCAATTTCGTTATCTGGACTTGGCAGCGCAGTTAATGAGCTAACAAATAATGGTGGGGTTTATCCAATTCCACTTCTCGCCTTTGCTGCATTCCAATTAATGTTTGCGATTATTACACCAGCACTAATATCTGGAGCAATTGCAGATAGAACTAAATTCACTGCTTGGGCTGTTTTTGTAACAGTCTGGGTTACTTTGGTTTATTTCCCTGTGGCGCACTGGGTTTTTGCATTTGGAAACAAGGTTGGCGACACCGTAACTGGCGTCGGATTTCTAGCTGCTAGAGGTGTTGAAGATTTTGCCGGTGGTACTGCCGTGCACATCAATGCTGGCGCAGCAGGATTAGCGATGGCGTTGGTTCTTGGTAAACGAATCGGTTGGCGTAAAGAGTCAATGCGCCCACACTCAATGCCGCTGGTACTAATTGGTGCGGGACTACTGTGGTTTGGCTGGTTTGGTTTCAATGCCGGATCTGCCCTAGGTGCTAATGGTGTTGCAGCTCTGGCCCTATTAAATACGCAGGTTGCAACCGCTGCAGCGGCACTTGGTTGGTTAATAGTTGAAAAAGTTCGAGATGGCCACCCTACTTCACTTGGAGTGGCATCAGGTGCAGTTGCTGGATTGGTAGCAATAACACCAGCCTGTGCATTTGTTGCTCCATGGGCAGCAGTTGTCATAGGACTATTTGCTGGAGTCTTCTGCGCACTTGCAGTTGGGCTTAA
>CAFBMP010000001.1_pt1 | contig 52719 bp, 55 predicted proteins | sample 7268981 | NCBI WGS metagenome assembly CAFBMP01 (sample SAMEA6814069, study PRJEB35770) | freshwater metagenome | biome: Freshwater; feature: Freshwater reservoir; material: water | place: Czech Republic | collected 2017-05-23 | depth 30m m | reverse complement strand
TCAATAATGTTTCGGCGGCCTTAGCATAGGGGAAACACCCGGTCCCATTTCGAACCCGGAAGTTAAGCCCTATAGCGTCGATGGTACTGCAAGGGGGACCTTGTGGGAGAGTAGATCGCCGCCGGACTCAATTTAATAATGAGCCTTATTTGTTAACTCAAATGGGGCTCATTTTATTTTCAGATTGGCTGCAAAAAAGCGGTATAAAGTAATGATTTTCGGTACCTTATAGCCATGAGTGAAGAATCAATCACTGAACAAATAGCAGTAGATCTAGACAAACTGAAAGATCGAATTGCGATAATTAATACCACACCTCTATCTGATCACAGTGATGAGTTTGCCCAGGTTCATGCATTACTGCAGCAAGCACTTGCAAACCTTGATGGAGTTTAACAATCAATGAAAACTCGCCTAGATGCTGAGTTGGTCAGACGCGGGCTAGCTAGATCTCGCGAGGCAGCTGTGGAGTTAATTGAAAATAGAAAAGTTTTAGTAACGGGAATACCGGCAAGCAAAGCAGCTACCCAAGTAGATGCCCAAACATCAATTACATTAGCTGATGAGCATGCGCAATTTGTATCAAGGGGTGGTCATAAATTAGCGGGGGCGCTAGATGAGTTTTCAAAAATAATTGTTGAAGGCAAAACTGTCTTAGATGCTGGTGCGTCAACTGGTGGATTCACCGATGTACTTCTTAAGCGAGGTGCAAAAAAGGTTGTGGCAGTCGATGTTGGCTACGGCCAACTTGCATGGCCGCTGCAGCAAGATATGCGGGTAAAGATATTGGATCGAGTCAATGTTAGGAATTTAACCAAGGCGCAGGTTGGCGAGGAGATCGATCTTGTAGTTGCTGATTTATCTTTTATCTCACTCAAACTAGTGCTACCGGCGCTAATCCTGGTTGCAAAAAGTGACGCCGATTTTCTAATCATGGTCAAACCCCAATTTGAGGTTGGTAAGGAAAAACTAGGCGCCGGTGGTGTTGTTAGGGATTCACATTTACGAAAGGCTGCAGTGACTGAAGTTGCAAATGCCGCTCATTCACTATCCCTAGGCTGCTTGGGAGTAGTTGCTAGCTCACTTCCTGGTCCATCCGGGAATGTGGAGTACTTCCTGTGGTTAAGGAAAGGCGCTGCAGCCCTATTAGAAGTAGATTTAGATCTTGCGATCACAAAGGGGCCAGCATGAGTAATACAGTAAAAACAGTTTTGTTGGTAACACATCCAACTCGCCCTGAAGCAATATCAACTGCCAATGATTTAGCAAAATTATTGATCGCAAAGGGAATTACTGTTTACTCCACAATTAAGACCGATGGAGCTACTGAGTTCAAGGGTAGCGATCAGATTGATTTATCAGTTGTCTTAGGTGGAGACGGCACCATGCTAAGAGCTGCAGAGTTGTTCCGCGGCAAGCAGGTACCAATCCTTGGAATAAATCTTGGCCATGTTGGTTTCCTAGCTGAGATTGAACGCCCCTCACTTGATGAGATAGTGAAAGCAATTGCTACAGGTTCATTTTCAATAGAAGAGCGAATGAGTTTAAATTATCAATTACTTCGTAATGAAAAAATAATTCAAACTGGCTGGGCGTTAAATGAGGTACTAGTAGAGCGTAATGATCACCAAATGATTGATCTTTTCGTACAGATTGATCATCGCCCACTTTCTAGATGGTGGTGTGATGCAGTCATATGTGCGACCCCAACTGGATCAACTGCCTATGCATACTCAGCTGGCGGTCCGGTAGTTTGGCCAGAGGTAGATGCATTAGTACTTCTACCACTTGCAGCACACGCTTTATTTTCAAAACCGATGGTGGTTTCACCTAAGTCTGAGATTGCTATTGATCTGGAGAGTGATTCAGCCGATTTAAATGCTGATGGGATTAGAAGGACGAAGTTGCAAAGAAATGATCGAGTAGTTTTAACTAGCGATAAAGAGGATGTATTGCTGGCACATATAAAGGGCGCTACATTCACTGATCGAATCGTTGCAAAATTTAAATTGCCGGTTGAGGGTTGGCGTGGCGAGTAAGAAGGTTAGTAAAAGCAGTTTGGAAGAAATCTCAATTCGCGGTCTTGGTGTCATTGAAAGTACAAATATTGAATTTAAACCCGGTTTAACCGTGCTTACTGGCGAGACCGGTGCCGGTAAAACTATGGTTTTAACTGCCCTGAGTTTAGTTTTAGGTAGTAAAAGTGATTCAGATTTAGTGCGGCAAGGACAAGAACGTGCAGTAATTACTGGAAAATTTGCTGTGCCAAAACAGATTGCAGATCTAATAATTGAATCTGGGGGAGAAGTAGACGATGAAAGTGTTGTTATTACTAGAACACTTAGCACCGCAGGAAAATCACGAGTACTAGTTGGCGGTGCGGTTAGTTCAACCTCTGCAGTAAATCAATTTGCACAGAGCTTAGTTGAAATCCATGCTCAATCATCATCTTCGAAATTAACTAAACCTGCTGTCAGCCGTGAACTATTAGACCGGTTTGCTGGTGTTGATTTGAGTGAGTATAAAAATATCTATGATCAATACCAACAAATGATTTCACGAATTTCAGATCTGCAATCTCAGTTAAGTCAACGGGATAAAGAGATGGCTATGCTCGCTGAGTTTGCAACTGAGTTTGAAAAACTAAACCCCAAATCTGGTGAACTAGCACAAATAGAAAATGAGATCGCGCGATTAGGCTCGGTAGAGCAGTTAAATCAAGCAGTCTCGGCCAGTCTAAATCTACTAGAAGATGATGAGATAGCAGCAATAAATCTTCTCCAACAGATTCGAAAAAACCTTGATCAAGTGCATGGTAAAGATATCGAGTTGGATCAACTCTCCGATCGCTTTACAGAAACCCTGCTAAATCTTTCAGATGTAGGCAGTGATTTAACAGGTTATCTCTCAAATCTTGAAGCCGATCCAAATCGGTTTGCATCATTGCAGGAGCGAAAATCTTCACTTAACTCACTGCTTAAAAGGTATGGCAAGGGTAGTGAGAAGGATGCTGCCTATGAACAATTAATTGTTGATGGGCAAAATGCTAAATCGAAAATCTCAGATTTATCTGGGGGAGATGAGCGTGTTAAAGAGTTGGAGAAAGAGGCAGGTAAATTATTTGCTCAACTTAAAACCCTGGCGGTATCGATCTCAAACCATCGAAAATCTGGATCTGAAAAGCTTTCAAAACTCGTAACTGAAGAGATCAATAACTTAGCAATGCCCAACTCGAAATTTGTTATAGAGCAGAAGATTGCTGATAGTAGCGATGCAAGTAATTACTCCACCACTGGATTAGATGAGATCGCTATTTTATTTAGTGGCCACTCTGGTGCTGTCCCTCTTTCGCTAAGCAAAGTTGCAAGTGGAGGTGAGTTATCGCGTGTTATGTTAGCTCTTGAGGTAGTAATAGCTGAGGCTGAGCCAATTGGTACTTATATTTTTGATGAGGTTGATGCTGGAGTTGGTGGAAAAGCTGCGGTTGAGGTTGGCCGCCGACTCGCAAAACTAGCTAAATCTGCGCAAGTAATTGTTATAACTCATCTGCCGCAGGTTGCTGTATGGGCCGATAATCATTTAGTGGTGAAAAAGAGTGAGAATGGATTGGTAACACAAAGTGATGTAATTGAAATGAATGCAGATGCACGAAAGGTTGAAATTGCTAGAATGTTAAGCGGGCAGGAAGATTCAAAGACAGCACAAGAACACGCAACTGAGTTATTAGCGATTGTTCGGAATGCATGATAATCTAGTCTCCCATGACCGCCAATCATGTGAGTAAACATATATTTGTTACAGGTGGCGTCGCCTCAAGTTTAGGCAAAGGATTAACAGCTTCTAGTTTGGGCAGGCTTTTACGTGCTCGTGGACTTCGAGTTACGATGCAAAAACTAGATCCCTACTTGAATGTTGATCCAGGAACTATGAATCCATTCCAGCATGGCGAGGTTTTTGTTACCGATGATGGGGCTGAGACGGATCTGGATATTGGCCATTATGAGCGTTTTCTCGATACAAATCTGCATGGTTCAGCCAACATTACAACTGGCCAGATCTATTCCGCTGTAATTGCTAAAGAGCGCCGAGGTGAGTATCTAGGTGAGACTGTTCAAGTAATTCCACACATTACTAATCAGATTAAAGATGCAATGAAAGCAATGGGTGGGGCTGATGTTGATGTAGTTATCACCGAAATCGGTGGCACAGTTGGCGATATTGAATCTCTGCCATTCCTAGAGGCAGCTCGTCAGATCCGTCAGGATGTTGGCCGCGATAATGTTTTCTACCTGCATGTCTCATTGGTTCCATATATGGGTCCAGCTGGGGAGTTAAAAACCAAGCCAACTCAACACAGCGTTTCAGCCCTTAGATCAATCGGTATTACGCCAGATGCAATCGTTCTGCGCAGTGATCGCCAAATTCCCGATTCAGTCAAGAAGAAAATATCTTTGATGTGTGATGTTGATTTAGATGGTGTAGTAGCAGCTGTTGATGCCCCATCAATTTATGACATCCCTAAGGTTTTGTATTCAGAGGGTCTAGATAGCTATGTCGTTAAAAGGCTGGGAATTAAATGCACAGATGTGGTCTGGGGTGAGTGGGAGGATCTTTTAAATAAGGTTCACCACCCAAAGCATGAAATAACCATTGCGCTCGTTGGTAAGTACATTGATCTACCAGATGCCTACCTATCAGTTACCGAAGCCCTACGTGCTGGTGGCTTTGCAAATTTCGCCAAGGTGAATATCAAATGGGTAACTAGTGATAGTTGTGCTACTGAAAAGGATGCGGCTTTAAATCTGGGCGATGTTGATGGTATTTGCGTGCCAGGCGGTTTCGGTGTGCGAGGTATAGAAGGTAAGTTGGGCGCGCTTAAATATGCAAGAGAGAATAAAATTCCGACACTTGGTTTGTGTTTAGGTTTGCAATGCATGGTGATTGAGTTTGCGCGTAATCTTGTTGGGTTAAAAGATGCTAACTCAGCTGAGTTTGATGAGAAGACTAAGGATCCGGTTATTTCAACAATGAGTGACCAGGTTGATATTGTTGCAGGCAATGGGCAGATGGGTGCAACTATGCGCCTTGGCCTGTATAAAGCAGATTTACTTGCCGGTTCAGTTGTTGCTGGTGTCTATGGTAAATCTCAAATTAGTGAGCGTCATAGGCATCGCTATGAAGTTAATAATAGATATCGTGAACAAATTGCATCAGCTGGTTTAGTGTTCTCTGGTTTATCACCCGATAAGAACTTAGTTGAGTTTGTGGAACTGCCTAAAGCAATACATCCTTATTATGTTGGTACCCAAGCTCATCCTGAGTTTTTATCTCGTCCTACTAGGCCTCACCCTTTATTTATTGGTTTGATTGCTGCAGCGATCGCAAAGCATGGCAAGTGATCATCTAGCTGATTTCTTTAACTACCTTCAAATTGAGAAGGGCCTGGCTAGCAATACAATTTCATCTTATCGCTCTGATTTAGATCGCTTCTTTCACTATTTATCGATAAACCAACTTTCAATCGAGAGTATTGCCAGTGAAGAGTTAACTGGATATGTGGCCTGGCTACGAGGAATGCAGAACACAGATTTTAAAATTGGACAATCATCAATTGCCCGTAATGTGGTGAGTATTCGTAGTTATTTCTCTTATCTCAGCAAGGAGCACGGTCTTAAAAATGTTGCTCTTAACTTTAAACCGCCAAAGATAAATAAGCGCTTGCCAAAAGCTTTAACGATTGATCAAGTGATGAGCATGCTAAATATTTTACCTACCGATCCGGTATCAATAAGAGATAAGGCTATAGTTGAACTCCTTTATGCGACTGGGGCGCGGGTCAGTGAATTAACCAACTTAAATATTGGAGACATTGGTTCAATTGATACCGAGGGCGTTGTTACTTCAACTGTGAAACTCAAGGGTAAAGGTGGCAAAGAGCGAATAGTTCCAATTGGTTCCTATGCAATATCCGCGGTTGAGAATTATTTAGTCAGATCTAGACCTACTTTTGTAAAAGTAAGTACTCAAAAAGCATTATTTCTAAATCAACGCGGTGGAAGATTAACTCGTCAAAGTACTTGGAGCGTGATTACTTCTGCAGCCGAAAGAGCTGGAATTTTAGAACAGGTGACACCTCATTCTATGCGTCACTCATTTGCAACTCATTTATTAGATGGTGGGGCAGATATCAGAGTAGTTCAGGAGTTGCTTGGACATTCCTCGGTAACGACTACACAGATTTATACACTAATCACAATTGATCGAATACGGGAGAGTTACGCTAGCGCTCACCCTAGAAGCAAGTAGTGCTTACCTACCTCGTAATCTGCGCGCAATAATGCTTTGATCACCCTTAGCTTCAAGATCAGCGATAATGATTGAAAGCGATTCTCTAACAATTCTGCCACGATCTACCGCTAAACCAAGATCTCCACGAAGTGCAAGTCGAGCTTGATCTAAATCGTAAAGTTCATCAGGGGATAGATAAACCGTAATCTTCTCATCATGTTTTTCCCGGCCAGATGGCGCACGATCGAAAGCATTAACTCGCCGTCTTGGAGTTTGGCGAACTGAATTTTTTGGCGTAGCTGCGGCAACAGGAGTTTGAGTGATCTCTTCACTATTCTCGCGTTGTGATGGGACCGCACTTAATGTTGCGGTATTTCGAAATAACTCATCAGCGCCAGGCAAACTCACTCTACGGCTCATTTAGCTCCTCCTCTAGCAATTAACTCACGGGCAAGACGTCTGTATGAAGCAGAACCAGTACTGCTACTTGCATATGCAGTTACTGGCACACCCGCAACAGTTGACTCAGAAAATCTAACCGTCCTAGAGATGATTGTGTCAAATACTTCATCTGGAAACTCTTTGTCAATTAGTTCCAACACCTCGCGTGAATGACTAGTTTTTTTCTCAAACATAGTTGCCAAAATTCCTAGAATCTCAAGCTCAGGGTTTGTATTTTCTTTAATTTTTTGGATAGTTTTCTTTACAAGTGAGAGCCCAAGTACAGCAAAGTATTCACACTCCATTGGGATTATCACGCCATTTGACGCTGTTAATGCATTAACAGTTAACGTTCCTAGGGATGGGGAGCAATCAATTAAAATAACATCATACTTATCTAGAACTGGGGCTAATAATTTACGTAGTTTATGTTCCTTTGCGATCTCAGATACAAAAGCTGCTTCAGCTGCTGCAAGATCCTCATGTCCTCTAATGAAATCAAGTCCGGGAACTGAAGACTTTAAAATAAAATCCTCTAACTTTGATTCTGAATCATTTAGTAAATACCAGATCGAGCCATACTGTTCGCGAAGAGCGGTGCCCTTTATACCAAGACCTGTAGTCATTGATGCTTGAGAATCAAAATCAATCAGTAAAACTCGACGACCTACTTCGGCTAATGCCGCACCTAGGTTAATAGCGGTGGTTGTTTTACCAACTCCACCCTTTTGATTAACAACAGATATCACTCGAGCATTACCAGCCTCAGGCGTTTTAGTTGGCTCAGCAAAATTGCGTAATTTTTTGCCTAATACATCTGAGGTAGTTGCCAGGCTCTCTTCACGTGGATTTGAGCGAGCAGGAGAGTTTGTCGATTTAGCGTTTAACCGAGAAGTCTGTCTAGCGTTTTTTCCCATGGCCGCAACTTACGGTGGGGCATGTGCAAAGGCAAGGATGTGTGAAGTATCTTGTGCGCATGTCGCAGGAAAATTTATCCACTACACCAGCTGCTGCCTCAATTACCGATGGTAGGGTGGCGGGATTCTCACTGCACCTGGATAACTTCGATGGACCATTCGATCTTCTTTTGCAGCTTATTTCCAGGCACAAGATGGATATCACCGATATCGCCCTAGGAACAGTAACTGATGAGTTCATTGCCTACATTAAGCAGCTAGAAAACAGTGAAAATGGCTGGGATTTAGAAAAAACCACAGAGTTTTTAGTAGTAGCCGCTACCTTGTTGGATTTAAAGGCAGCAAAACTTCTGCCATCAGGTGAGATTGATGATGAGGCTGATCTAGCATTGCTAGAGGCAAGAGATCTTCTATTTGCAAGGCTTCTTCAGTACCGTGCATTTAAAGAGATATCTTCAATCTTTGCTGAACGAATTGAGCGGGAGGAGAAATCCTTTGCCAGATTAGTAGCCCTGGAGCCACATTTTGCTCAACTTCTACCCGAGGTTTTGATAGGTGTTGGTGCGCAAAGGTTTGCTGCTATAGCCAATCGAGTTTTAACCCCAAAGACAACACCAACCTTTAGCATCGACCACCTGCATCGACCTTTGGTAAGCGTAGCCGAGCAAGCCACCAAGGTTGTGGAGCACCTGCGCAGGGTAGGGCGTGTCACCTTCCGGGCACTTATCGCAGATGCTGATTCCACTCTTGTCGTAGTTGCCCGCTTCCTTTCACTACTTGAGCTATATCGTGAGGGTGTCGTCAGATTTGAACAGGTTATTTCACTAGGTGAACTTCAAATTACCTGGGTCGGAACTGCTGAGGGAGAGGTTAGAGTTAGCGATGAATTTGATTTACCGGTACAAACAATAGATGAGGCCGATAATGTCTGAAGTTGAACTGCAACGTTGCCTTGAAGCAATCTTGATGGTGGTCGATGAGCCAGTTTCTGAGCTTGTTTTGGCCCAGATAATCGAGGCTCCGACCGAAGAGATCCTGTCAGCGCTGAAATCACTTTCGGCTAAGTATGAGTCTGAGCAACGCGGTTTTGAACTGCGCCAAGTTTCCGGCGGTTGGCGGTACTACAGCCACCCAGAGATGGCCCCCTTGGTAGAAAAGTTTGTCCTAGATGGACAACAAGCAAGGTTGACGCAGGCAGCACTTGAAACCTTAGCGGTAATTGCTTATAGGCAGCCTGTTTCAAGAGCGCGTGTATCAGCGATTAGAGGAGTTAATGTTGAAGCGGTTATGAAGACCTTAGTAAATCGCGGTTTAGTTGAAGAAGCTGGTGTTGAGGGTGAATCCGGCGCTATTTTGTATCAAACCACATCTTTTTTCCTCGAGAAGCTAGGTTTGAATTCGATCGCAGACCTACCTGCACTTGCGCCATTTTTGCCTGATATCGATGGTTTGGATGAACTCCTTTCTACCCTGACCGAATAATTCTATTTCTTTTAATTCTGCACTAGGGGCTAAACTTACCTGTGGGCTTAACTCGTTTAAATAAAATTATCGCCGATGCTGGCGTTGCAAGTAGGCGTGCTGCAGATCAACTTATATTAGATGGACGTGTAAGTGTTGACGGTGTAACAGTAATTGAGCTTGGCGGTAAGTTTGATCCGGAAATCAATGACGTTAAAGTTGACGGTGAGAGTTTAACTATTAGTAAGTCTAAGACTTACCTTGCTTTTCATAAACCAGCGGGAATTATTTCAACCATGTCAGACCCAGAAGGGCGCGCAAATTTAGGCGACTATTTTGCCGACAGAAAAGATCGGCTTTACCATGTTGGGCGACTAGATAAGGATTCAGAGGGTTTAATTCTTCTTACCAATGATGGTGATCTTGCGCATCGTGCTACCCATCCTTCATATGGTTTAGATAAGCGGTATTTGGTGGAAATTGAGGGTGAATTCAATAAGCAGCTGTCAGATCAATTACTGCAGGGGGTCCGGTTAGAGGATGGGCTGGCCAGGGCTACCAAGGTTTTCCATGCCCGAGCGGTGAGTAAAAATCATCACTGGGTCGAAATCACAATTCATGAGGGGCGCTATCACATTATCCGCAGGCTGATCGAATCGTTGGGGCTAAAGGTGCTCAGACTGGTTCGTTTAGATTTCGGACCAATCAACCTAGGGGAGATGAAACCTGGTCGACACCGAGTTCTTAATTCCCAAGAGTTATCTAATCTATTTAACCTTTTACAAATAAAACAATAAATCGGTTTGACCTAAGTAGATTTATCGATATATTTCTATTCCAATCCTCCAAAAGTATCGATAAACCTATTTACTGCAACATAAAAATGGATCTATATATCAATAAATCGGTTTTTAGAATCTGTCATAGATAACCACTTCTCACTTTATCGATATTTACATAGTTATTAAGCCTACAAAACGACATCTTTCTAAATAGTTTAAACCTCAATCACCTCGCTTTGAGTTCTCGCTACTATTGCCAAATGCGAGTACGAGCAATCAGGGGAGCCGTCCAGTTAGAGCAAGATTCTGCTGCTGAGATGAATTCGGCTGTTGGCGAGCTGCTCTTAGAAATGCTGGCCCAAAACCAAATCGAGGTAAAGGATTTGATCTCCGTTGTGTTAACAGCAACTCCCGACTTAAAGTCTGAGTTCCCTGCAGTGGCTGCACGCAAAATTGGACTGGGAAGCGTGCCATTGCTCTGTGCTGTGGAGGTAGATGTTACAGGGGCGCTGCCACGAGTTGTTAGGGTTCTGATGCATTCTCACTTAGATCGTGACCTTGAACAAATTAAGCACGTTTACCTACGTGGTGCGAGCGTTCTTCGCAAAGATTTAGCCCAATAGCCAAATGATTAGCTCTGTAAGAGTTATCGGTGCTGGCTTAATTGGCACCTCAGTCGGGTTATCACTTAGATCAGCCGGTATCAGTGTTGAGATTATTGACTTAGATCTAAATAGCCAGAAATTGTCGCAAGATTTAGTAAAAAGTGTTCCTGTCGCCAAACCAGATTTAATAGTTGTTGCCGTACCGATTTCCGTAAATCTTGAAGTCATCCTTGAGCAATTAAAACTAAATCCAGCATCGATTGTTTGTGATTTATCCAGTGTAAAGTCTGATCTTATACTTAAGGTTAAAGAATTATCAGCAAACCATCAAAACTTCATCTCACTTCATCCAATGGCCGGCCGAGAATTAAGTGGTGCAATAGGAGCTCGAGCTGATTTATTTCTTGGTAGAGCTTGGGTAGTAATCAATGATTTGTCATCGGAAAAATCGAAAGCTGTTGCGGGTGAATTGATAAAAATTTGCGGTGGAACTGCTTATGAGATGAGTAGTAGTGAGCATGATGTTATCGTTGGAAAAATCTCACATTTACCACAAATTTTGAGCACAGCACTAGCTGCAAAAATGATTGATGTTGATTCTGAGAGGTTAAATATTGCTGGTCAAGGTTTGCGGGATATAACGAGATTGGCTCAATCTGATTCAAAATTGTGGAGCCAAATCCTAATCGCAAACGGTAAAATAATTAGAAAAGATTTGAACAACTTAATTTCAGATCTTGTGCAACTGGAGGAGAATTTAGAAATAAATAACATAGATAAAGTTGAAAAATTTCTGCAAGCAGGAAATAAAGGAAAGGCCAAAATCCCTGGAAAACATGGTGAGCAGGCTCGAGACTATGCATATTTAGCAGTGGTAATTGATGATAAACCAGGACAGCTTGCTCGAATCTTTAACGAGTGCGCTGATATTAATGTCAATATTGAAGATCTAAGTATGGAGCATTCGCCTGGACAGGAAACTGGGCTAATTACGCTGTCATTATCTGAATCTGATTGCGTGAAGCTTTCAACTCACCTAGAAAAAGTTGGTTTTAAGGTTCACTCCGGAAAGAATCGATAAATATCTTTAGTTACTGAAGATAGACTTACTGTATGTCCGGATTGGTATTAGCAATAGATGGTCCAAGTGGATCCGGAAAATCATCAACTGCAAAAGCGATTGCTCTACGCGCCCACTGGAGTTACCTTGATACTGGAGCGTTATATCGCGCTGCAACCTATCTTGCTCTTAGTAATAAAATTACGGAAGAGGATTTAATAGTTGATTTACTATCTAAAACTAAAATTACTTTTGATACCGATCCAGCTCAACCGAAAATTTTTGTTGAAGATAATGATATTACTGAGGAGATTAGGTTTGAAAGAATCAATGAACAAGTAAGTTTGATTAGTGCCATGCCGGGCGTTCGAAAAATTTTGTTAGATTTGCAACGTAAATATATTTCAGATGCACCAATTGGAATTGTTGTTGAGGGTAGAGATATCGGTACTGTTGTAGCTCCTCACGCTCAGCTTAAAATTTATTTGCATGCGGATATCTCAGCAAGAGCGCAACGGCGAGAAAATGAGATGGCCGAACGAATTGACCAGCAATTAATCAGCCAATCATTGGCAAATCGTGATGAAATTGACTCAACTCGCAAGATTTCACCCCTTTCGCAAGCGGAGGATGCCGCAGTAATAGACTCCACGAGGTTGTCATTACAAGAAGTAGTAGATCAAATTTGGAAGTGGTTAAAACAGCGAAATCTTCTTGGCTTACCAACTATTGCAGTTATTGGCAGACCAAATGTTGGTAAATCAACCTTAGTAAATCGAATGATTGGTAGACGCGAAGCAATTGTCGAAGATACTCCAGGTGTTACCAGAGATCGAGTCAAATATGAAGCTGAATGGAATGGCAGGAGATTTTTTCTAATTGATACCGGTGGATGGGAGGTTAAGCCAGAAGGAATCTCCGAAAAAATCACAGCTGGCGCTGAAGCAGCTATTGCTGAAGCGGATCTAGTTATGTTTGTTGTTGATGCTCAAATCGGTGCACTTGATGAGGATCAGTCGCTTGTTGATTTACTGCGTAAGAGTGGAAAAAAGGTAATTTTAGTGGCAAATAAAATAGACAATGCAGAAGATGAAGCGGACGGTTACTCGCTCTGGAATTTAGGTTTGGGTGAACCTCGATTTGTTTCGGCTCTGCATGGCAGAGGTAGCGGTGATCTACTTGATTTACTTATTGCTCAACTACCAGAAGTTGGATCAGAGCAGGTTGATGATGGTTTTCGCCGCGTGGCACTTGTTGGCAGACCAAATGTTGGTAAATCAAGTTTATTAAATGTATTAGCTGGAGCCCCAAGAGTTTTAGTGGATGATGCCGAAGGTACAACAAGGGACGCGGTAGATGAATTAATTGAATTTGGTGGATCAACCTGGCGATTTATTGATACCGCCGGAATCAGGAGAAGAGCTCATCAAGCCAGTGGAACTGATTACTACGCATCGCTTAGAACTCAGATTGCTTTGGAGCGGGCTGAAGTTGCCTTGGTTATTTTCGACGCTTCACAAATTTTAACTGAACAAGATATAAGAATTGTCAGTATGGCTGATGAGGCTGGTAAAGCACTAGTAATTGTCATGAATAAATGGGATTTAGTTGATGAAGAGCGGCAGATAGTTCTCGATAAGGAGATTGAACGTCAGCTGGAGCGATACCCATGGGCACAACGGGTTAATTTATCGGCGAAAACTGGCTGGCACCGAGACCGGTTAGCTCCGGCGCTTAGAACTGCTCTATCTAGCTGGGAAAAAAGAATTCCAACGGCAAAACTAAACGCCTTTCTTGGTGAACTAGTTGGGGCAAATCCACCACCAGTGCGCGGAGGCAAGCAACCAAAAATTAAGTTTGCTACCCAGGCTGGAACTTGCCCACCTAAATTTGTCGTCTTCGCAACCGATTTCTTAGAAAGTGCTTACCGCCGATTTATTGAACGAAGACTGCGAGAGGAATTTGGGTTCGATGGTACGCCGATTGAGGTAGCGGTTAAATTAAAGGATCGTGATAATGGTTAATATTCCAAACGCACTTACCTTGCTGCGGGCTTTAGGTGTGCCTCTTTTTCTCTATCTATTTTTAGTCGCAGATCGTCCAATACTTAGCTTTGTAGTAATTGCTTTAGGTGGAATAACTGATTACCTGGATGGAAAAATCGCAAGAGCCCTTAACCAAACCTCCGAGTTCGGAGCCAAGTTTGATCCATCTGTTGATCGGCTTTATATAGCAGCTGTAGTAATTGCTATGGCCAGTAAAGAATACCTACCATGGTCATTGGTTATAGCTTTACTGATTCGAGATCTTCTGCTGTTATTTGTTGTGACTTACCAGAAAATTAGAAATATTCCATTCTTGCAAGTTAGCTACCTGGGCAAGGCAGCAACCTTCAACCTCTTATACGCCTTTCCGTTTCTGCTACTTGAAGAGGTTAAATATATAGGCGGTTGGTGCTTTGTTATAGGTTGGGCATTTGCAATCTGGGGTATCGCACTATACTTCTACACAGGTTTGCAGTACCTGGTTAAAGGATTGCAAAGAAAATAACCTCATGGGAGATAAAAATGTCTAATGTGCCAGAATCGCTCCGATATACAAAGGAGCATGAATGGGTTCAAGAGATATCACCGAATAAATTTCGTATTGGAATCACAGACTACGCACAAGCTGCACTCGGCGATATTGTCTACATCCAACTACCAAAAATTGGAGCAGAGGTTTTAGCCAATGCTGTATGTGGTGAGGTTGAATCAACTAAATCAGTTTCTGAGATCTATGCCCCTATAACTGGCAAGGTTATTTTGGTTAATGAGAAGTTGGATACAAATCCAGAGGTAATTAATGCCGACCCGTACGGCAATGGATGGATTGCAGAGATTGAAATATCCACCCCGTCATTGCAAGAAAAGCTGCTTTCAGCGGCGGATTATCAAAATATTACCGCTTGACCCAGTTATATCTAAGCAATAGTGTGAGCCTATAGTTGATGGTGATGAGTTTGGGGGGAGTTATGGCAGATAAAGTAACGCCACCTAATGATCTGACTTCAACCTTAAATCTACGCCAGTTAAGGTCTATCCCAGAGTCGGTTATCTCTGACGATCTGTACAAATCATTAACAATTGAGCAGCAAAATGTCGTGAAAAACCTGCCTGCCGGTGCTGGTATTTTATTAGTTTTAAAGGGCGCGGGCGTTGGCGGAAGATATCTCCTAGACTCAATTGAAACAAAAATTGGTCGTGATATTAACAACGAAATTTGCTTAGATGATATTACTGTTTCCCGCTCACATGCATTGATTTCTAAAACAGATGGCTACTCAATTAAAGATCTAGGCAGCCTAAATGGAACATATGTGAATGCAATTGCAGTGCGAGAAAGTAAAGTCTTGCCAGGCGATGAGGTTCAGATTGGTAAATATCATCTAACATTATTTGTGGGAGAGAAATAATGAGTGTTCCAGCAAGAGCTTACTTAAGTATTGGTGAGGTGCTCTCCAGGTTGCGCACAGAATTTTCCGATATAACAATCTCTAAAATACGATTTTTGGAATCTGAAGGATTAATTGAACCACAACGAACCCCAAGTGGTTATCGTAAGTTTACAACTGCAGATTTAGAGAGATTGAGATTTGTTTTGTTAGCACAACGTGATCAGTACCTACCCCTAAAAGTTATTAAGGACAATTTAGATGCTATTGATCGAGGCTTAGTACCTGCGAAGAGTGTGGGCGCAGTTGCAACGCCTCGTCTTGCAAGTACTGATGGTGTACTTACTTCAGATCAATTTGCTAGTGATAATGATTTAAGGCTTACACGAACTGAATTACTTACCGCCTCAACATTGACTGATGAACAGTTAACTGAGATTGAATCCTATGGCTTAATAGCAATTCGCGGTCGCCATTACGACAATGATGCACTATCTGTGGCAAAAGCGGTCGCTGAGATCTCTGCTTTTGGAATTGGTGCCAGGCATTTGCGCGCTTTTAAAACAGCAGCAGATCGTGAGATCGGCTTAGTTGAACAGGTAACCACACCATTGCTTAGACAGAAAGGGTCTGAGTCTAAGGCTAGAGCAGAAGAGGTTGAGCGCGAGTTAGCATCTTTATCGATCAGGCTTCATGCCTCGTTGGTTCGTGCTGGTTTGCATCGAGCTAAGTAATTCTTTTTTGTAATAATGAGCGAATTTCATCTTGTTGAGGTAATGGGCGTTCGCGTCGAGATGCCCTCCAACCAACCGATTGTTTTACTTAAAGAACTAGATGGGGTTCGTTACTTACCTATTTGGTTAGGCGCAGTTGAAGCAACTGCCATTGCATTCGCTCAACAAGAAGTGGTACCGCCAAGGCCACTAACACATGATCTATTCAAAGATGTTCTGGGCCATCTTGGAGCAAATCTTAAAACGGTGTACCTAACAGAATTAAAAGATGGAATTTTCTATGCTCAACTAAATTTCGAGAATGGTCCAACCGTATCTGCTCGGCCAAGTGATGCCATAGCATTAGCTCTTCGAATGGGAGCGCCTATCCTTGCCAGCGAGGACCTGCTAGATCAGGCTGGAATTGAGATCCCGGACCAGTCAGATGATGAGGTAGAGCGGTTTAAGGAGTTCTTGGACCAGATAAATCCAGAAGATTTCCTAGGATAAGTCCAACCCTCAACCGTGGGTTGAAGTTTTACGTGTCGCTAACTGAGCGCAAAGCAACCCTCTTCTACAATTAAGCCTTCCCCATAGAATTGAGTCCCCATGAGTAACCCTGCTGAGATCGGCTATCGAGGAGCAACAGCATGTGTTGCTGCTGGTATTTCTTATCGTCAATTAGATTACTGGGCACGAACTGGATTAGTTGAGCCAGGTGTTCGTACAGCAGCCGGTTCTGGTTCGCAGCGTCTTTACGGATTTCGGGATATTTTGGTTTTAAAAATAGTTAAACGTCTCCTAGATACTGGCGTATCACTGCAGAACATTAGAACTGCAGTTGAACATTTACGGGCTCGTGGCGTATCAGATCTTGAGAGTATTACCTTGATGAGCGATGGTGCTTCTATCTATGAATGTACTAGTGCAGATGAAATTGTTGATTTACTTCAAGGTGGACAAGGCGTATTTGGGATTGCAATTGGTAAAGTTTGGACTGAGGTTGAAGGCTCCCTTGCTACATTACAGGGGGAGAGCTTAGTAGATGGCTCGTTAGTTGTAAGTGGTCAAAATAACGATGAATTAGCTGAACGCAGAAAGCGCAAGGGCGCTTAAAACTATTACGATTACTTCCCACAGAACTAGTAGCGATTGGGGAGTTAGTGAACAGAACTAATTTTGCTGATCGCCATATTGGGCCTAACCAATATCAAATTCAAACAATGCTTATTGAACTTGGTTATAAAGACTTAGATTCTTTTATCAGTTCGGTTGTTCCACAAAATATTCATATTAAAGGTGAGATTGAAAAAGCTCTACCTTCTGGCATTTCAGAGGTTGCGGCTATTGAAGAGATAAGCGCTCTTGCTAAAAAGAATATTGTTTGTAAATCATTAATTGGAAATGGTTTCTACGGAACAATCACTCCACCTGTTATTTTAAGAAACGTTCTAGAAAATCCAGGTTGGTATACCGCCTACACTCCTTATCAGCCAGAGATTAGTCAGGGAAGACTTGAAGCTATATTTGCATTTCAAACAGCGATTACTGATCTAACGGGACTTGCAATCGCAAATGCTTCGATGCTTGACGAAGCAACTGCTGCGGCCGAAGCAATGACGTTAGCGCGAAGAGTTTGGCAGGGAAGTGATGACGCTGCCATTGTGATTGATGTGAATCTACATCAGCATGTAAAGGCTGTTATTAATACCAGAGCTAAGCCACTTAAAATTAAAGTGATTGAAAGTGATTTTTCTCAAGCTAACTACGGTGATGTATTTGCCGCAATTATTGCTTATCCGGAAAGCACTGGTCGAATAAAGGAAATAAGTAATGTTATTGAAACTGTAAAAAAACAGGGTGCGTTAGCAATTGTTGACTGCGATTTGCTGGCATTAACATTGTTTAAGTCACCAGGAGATTGCGGTGCTGATATTGCAGTTGGTTCAGCGCAACGCTTTGGCGTACCAGTTGGATTTGGCGGACCGCACGCAGGGTTTATGGCGGTTAGAAACGGATTAGAAAGATCCCTTCCTGGCAGATTAGTTGGTCAATCAGTTGATTCGCATGGAAATGCCGCGTTTCGATTAGCGCTACAGACTCGAGAACAACATATTCGTCGAGACAAAGCAACCTCAAACATTTGCACGGCTCAAGTATTACTAGCTGTAATTTCAGCTTTCTATGTTATGTGGCATGGACCTGAGGGATTAACCGCAATCGCACAGCGAGTACAAAGTTATGCGTACCGATTTAGATCTAGTCTGAAAAAAAGTGGTCAAGTAGTTGGTGAATTTGAAATTTTTGATACCGTATACATAAAATCAACGAAAGCAGCAGAGATTTCAAAACGTGCAGTTGAATTTGGATATAACTTAAGACTTATTTCTAACGAAGAATTGAGTGTTTCATTTGATGAAACTACGACAGAGCTTGATTTTGAGAATATTTTGAAGATTTTTGAATGCTCAGATGCTGGTTTGCAACAGGTTATTTCAAAAAATGACCGTAAATCAAATTTCCTTAAGCACCCATTGTTTAATACTTATCACTCCGAAACGGCGATGCTTAGATACATTAGATTGCTTTCAGATCGTGACTTAGCACTTGATCGCACCATGATTCCGCTGGGTTCCTGCACAATGAAATTAAACGCTACCTCGGAAATGATTCCGATTACCTGGCCGGAGTTTAATTCCATACACCCATTTGCCCCAGCTGATCAAACAGCTGGCTACTTAGAACTTATTGATTCGCTTAGTAAATGGCTGATAAATATCACAGGTTATGATGCGGTATCGCTGCAGCCAAATGCTGGTTCACAAGGTGAATTTGCTGGGTTATTAGCTATTAGAAATTATTTAGACAGCAGAAATGAGCAGCATAGAGATATATGCCTTATTCCATCTAGTGCGCACGGCACAAATGCTGCAAGTGCGGTAATGGCCGGTATGAAGGTAATTGTTGTGGCATGTGATGAGGATGGAAATGTTAGTTTAAGTGATATAAAAGAAAAGATTGAGCAGTACAAAGATTCGTTAGCAGCTCTAATGGTTACTTATCCTTCCACACATGGCGTATTTGAGGAAGCGATTTCTGAAATTTGTGAATTAATCCATAACGCTGGCGGGCAAGTTTATGTTGATGGCGCAAATTTGAATGCGCTAGTTGGTGTTGCAAAGCCAGGTAAGTTTGGTGCCGATGTTTCCCATTTAAATTTACATAAAACATTTTGTATTCCACATGGTGGCGGGGGACCAGGGGTTGGACCAGTCATTGCCAGATCTCACTTAGCACCATTCCTGCCAAATCATCCAGCTAATGCTCTGGCAGGACCAGAAACTGGACCAGGACCTGTATCTAGTGCGCCATTTGGTTCAGCATCAATACTGCCAATCTCATGGATGTATATCCGAATGATGGGTGGTACTGGTTTAACTAAGGCTACTGAGGTCGCAATACTTTCTGCTAATTACTTAGCAAAAAAACTAGATCCATTCTTTCCTGTGCTTTATCGGGGACAAAATGGTCATATTGCACATGAGTGCATCATAGATATTAGGGGATTAACAAAAATTACTGGTGTAACAGTAGATGACATCGCTAAGCGATTAATGGACCATGGCTTTCATGCACCAACAGTTAGTTTTCCCGTCGCTGGGACGATGATGATTGAGCCTACCGAATCTGAGGATATTCGTGAGTTAGATAGATTCCTAGCGGCTATGGAAAGCATTAGATCTGAAATAAATGATATTGAGTCAGGAATTATTACTATTGAGGATTCGCCACTAAGACATTCTCCTCACACAATTGGCGATTTGATTTCAAACAATTGGGACCGAAAATACTCAAGAACTAAAGCGGCTTTCCCAAATGGCGAGGAAGTTGGTATTGGCAGAGCAGGAAAATACCTGCCAACTGTAGGAAGAATTGATGGCGTATATGGTGATCGCAATCTAGTCTGCAGCTGCCTACCGATAGAGGAGTTAGCCTCCAACTAGTTGTTTTAACTTTACATAATGTAGATTATCGGTGATTCAATACACGTATAAAACCCCACTTAGTGATCATCCGCCAAGCTTCCCAGACTATTGCTAAACCCATTTTGGAGCGCCCGTTTTCCCGCTCTACGAAAGTAATTGGCACCTCTTTAATCTTAAATCCACTTTGAATTGCCTTGAGTGCGATTTCGATTTGAAAACCATACCCTCGAGTTTGAATTTGATCTAAATCAATCTTCATGAGCAGTTGTCTAGATAAAACTCTATATCCAGAGGTTAGATCCTTATAAGGAAGATTAAGAACAAAAGCAGCATATTTTGTTCCAAATTTAGAAAGAATTCTTCGGCCAATTGGCCAATTAACAACCTTGCCACCACTCATCCATCTAGTTCCAATAACTAAATCCTTTTCTGAAGCAACTGCTAATAAATCAGAAAGCTGCTCAGGCTGATGGCTTAGATCTGCATCCATCTCAACAAAATATTGGTAATTACCAATTAATCCTTGCTTAAAACCGGCAATATAAGCTTGTCCTAAACCGGATTTACTTACTTGGCTTAGAACCAATAGATTCTTCAAGTTCAGTGATCTGGCAATTTCTGCAGTTTTATCTGCCGAACTGTCATCGACTATGAGTATTTCAATATGATACTTATCAGATAATGAATCTCTAGCCCTATCAAGGCGAGCTAAAAGAGCGGTGATACTTTCAGATTCATTAAATGTTGGGATAACAACTAAAACATCTTCAATCATATCCCCCGCCTTTTGTATACGATAAAAATAAGATAAATAAATGCGAAATACTCTAAATACTTGCCTATGAATTGCGTTAAAGTTTTACCGTGTACATGGGGAATTTGTTCTGTTAACGTTGCTGAAATAAATTTCGGCAATTGCGCAATTATTTCTCCTTTATTGTCAATAAAAGATGTAGTGCCTGTGGTAGAAACATATGCAATAAAACGACCAGTTTCAAGTGCGCGAACACGAGCAATCTGCAGTTCCTGATCTAATTGAGCTGTGTCTCCAAAAGTTGCATTATTTGTTTGAACTATCAGAAAATCAGAATTAATTTGATCTCGAAAAGTATCATCTAAAAGTTCGTAACATATCAAAGTTTGAAAAGAAGCATAATTACTTTTAAATATTGTATCTTTACTGCCTGCTTTGAAATCAACAATTTCATTTGCATAATGTGAAACTTTGCTAGCAATTTTACGTAACGGCAAATATTCACCAAATGGGGTTAAATAGCGCTTTGTATATATCTGTGAAATCTCAGGATTAAAAAGAGTCGATTGATTTTGAAGGTAAGAACCAGATTCTGTGACGCCTCCAACTAAAACTGGGGTAGACAATAACGAGGACAGATCAACAATCTGCCGCTTAACCTCAACATTTACATTTATATCAACATCTACTGCATTCTCCGGCCAAACAATAAGATCAACTTCTTCTTTTGAAATAGATTTTAGAGTTTGATTCAAGTGTCTTTGAAATACCTCTTGAGGTTTTGAGTTAAAGTTTAAACCTAATTTGGATACTCCCCCTTGAATCAACGCAATATTGCTTTCATCTCCATTATTCTCAATGCTTGGGATAAACGATAATGAAACAACAATCAATAATGTGACACATACATACAGGAATGACCTTGCAGCACTAATTATCGAGATAAAAAAGGCAACTAAAACTACCCCACCAGATGAATATAAGCCTTTTAGAGGTCCATCCACTTGAGTAAAGCTAATTCTTGACCAGCCAAAGCCTGTGAATGGAACTGTTCTAAGTAAAAGTTCGACTATCACGAATGCACACGCAAATGCAATTTGATTAAATCGTTTCCCAGGTACAACAAAAAAAGCAGGAATAATAAAGGCAAAAGCCTGGCCGAAGCATAAAATTAGCCATGGAATATTGCCTACATATATTCCGGTCCAACTTTGAATCGGAAGTAAAAGGCTTAGTCCGAAAATATAAGAGACTAAAACTCTTCGCCCAAGATTTGATTTTAGTAAGAGAAAAAACCAAATACTTAAACTTACAATCGCCGACAACCAAAAATTTACCGGTTTAAATGCTGTAGAGCCGATTACTCCAGCTATAATTGATATGAAATAGAACATTAATTCCAGTTAAGTGCGCTTATTATGCGATCAATACTGGCGCCTAGCCCAAACTCTTCTCTTATCTTCTCGATCTTATCTAGGGATTTTGGCTTTGTAGGAAGTGCAATATCCATTTCTGGAATTGCGACATCTAACGCGCAACTAACCAGTTTTGGAGCTATTGAAGCATATTCGCTACTTTCCAACAGTTTCTTTCGAATATTCGGTGTTAACCTTTCGTCGCCCCCCGCTGCAGCTTTCATCACCTCGGGTAAAGAGGTGAAATTATTTGCAATAATCATCGCTCCTTTTTCTCCTATCCCTCGAATACCGGGTAGGCCATCGGATGAATCACCTCGAATCATGGCAAATAAAGCGTAACGATCGCCTGGAATTTGATATTTATCTGCAATCCATTTTAAATCAACTAAATCATGATTCGAAATACCTTTTGCTAAATATACAATTTTCACATCTCGTTTATCATCTGCAAGCTGAAATAAATCACGATCCCCAGTTACAATTCGCACCGGTCCAGGTTGCTTAACGCTAAAAGTTGCCATTAAATCATCGGCTTCATAATCATCAACACCCACTAGTGGAATACCTAATGCGTCTAGAACATCTAGCAGGATAGGAATCTGCGGAGTCAGAGTATCTGGCTCAGCTTCATCACCTTCATCATCTAAGCGATTTAATTTATAATCTGGGAATAGCTCTACTCGCCAAGAAGGACGCCAATCACCTTCAAGACATGCAACCAAACGATTTGGCTTATATTTCACTAGTAAGCGCGAAGTCATATCTAGATATCCTCGAATTGCATTAACTGGTAGCCCAGTTGGCGATACCAGTGTGTCCGGCATTCCAAAATATGCGCGATACCAAAGAGAGGCGCTATCTAAGAGCATCAAAGTCATACGGCAGCTCCAGCATATGCAATTACGCCTCTATCAATTTTTGAAAGCGCTTGGTCAATAACAATTTGCAGCTCAGGAGCGGCCGCTCTTAGTTGCCTTAATAAATCAATGATCTGTTTCATTGAGCGAACAAAATCCCCAACTGTTAAATCACTCCCTTTGAGAATTGATGTGAGAGATTGACCACTTGCCCATTTGTGTGATGCCCAACAAAAACCAAAATCTGGTGCGCGCATTGGCTCAAGATTTAAATCACTCTCAGCATCATGGATCTTGGCATAAATCTTTGAGATAGCCGCCAGCGCTAGTTGAATGTCACCCCTAGGTACTTTTGCTGCCTCATCATTCCTTGATTCATAAATACAGCATGAGATAACTGAAACTAGATCGGCTGCAGATAATGGAGCAAAGATCCCAGCCTGTATAGATTCAGCAATAAGAAGATCTGTTTCCCCATAAATTTTTGCTAACATCTTTCCAGATTTTGCGATTGCATCATTATTTATATAGCCAAATTTATCTAGGATTACCTTAATTCGATCAAATCGTTTAGCTATAACATTAGTTCGAGTGTCAATTCTTTCAATTAACCCATCAATCTCTCGTTGTAATCTTTGAGCCCGTTCGGTTAACCTAGAGTGGTTTTCTCGCTCTGGACAGCCATGGCATGCATGATTCTTTATGCGTTTACGAATTCCACCTATCTCTTCCTCTACCTCCGCACGCTTTCGCCTATTTCTTTTACCTTCTGTCTCCAATTTTTTTATGTCAAGTCGCATTTGAGCATATTGAGAGAAATCACCTTGGTCACACTTTGATTCAGAAATCAAACTATCTCTCACAGTTTCATTCTTTCTAATTTGCTTGGCGAGCCCAACAACTGCTTTATCGGCTTGAAATTGCGCTAGAGAGGATTCGAGTGATGTACGAGCTCGCTCTGAACCAAACTGAGAAATTAAATTAATACTCATGTTATAGGTAGGTTTAAAAGAACTCTTTAGTGGATAAGTACGAGTAGAAGCCAAACCGCCAACCGAAGTTGAATCCAAATCATTACTCCATAGAATTACTGCGTTACCTTCTATATCAATTCCTCTACGACCAGCTCTTCCGGTCAATTGTGTGTATTCGCCAGGAGATACTGCAACATGCCCTTCGCCATTCCATTTACTCAACTTCTCTAATACGACAGTTCGCGCTGGCATATTGATTCCGAGTGCCAAAGTTTCAGTAGCAAAGACCGCCTTAACTAATCCCCTTTGAAATAATTCTTCAACTGTAACTTTAAATGCCGGCAATAGCCCAGCATGATGTGCGGCTATTCCACGCTCAAGAGCATCTGCCCATTCATAATATCCAAGTACTACTAAATCTTCCTCAGCTAAATTTTTCATGTTTCTTGAAATGACCGATCTAATCTGTGATCTTTCTTCAGAATTAGTGAGTCGAAGCCCAGCAGTAAGACACTGCCTAACTGCAGCATCACAGTTATTGCGTGAAAAAATAAATGTAATCGCTGGTAGTAGACCTTCACGATCAAGTTTTTCGACAATTTCAGACCTACTAAGAGATTTTGGCCCCTTTGGTTTGTCGCGCCAGTTTCCTCTCACTTGACGATAGGAATCTCTTTCTAATCTAGTTAACTCTGGGTTCAATTTCTGGTTTTCACCAAACAAATCTAGTAATCGATTACCAAACAAGACATGCTGATAAAGCGGCACAGGTCTTATCTCACTAACGATGATTTCAGTTTCACCCCTTACCGTCTGTAGCCACTCACCAAACTCTTCAGCATTTGATACTGTGGCAGATAGTGATATCACCTGAACTGCATCTGAAAGATGAATCAGGATTTCTTCCCAAACCGCTCCCCTAAATTTATCCGCCAGATAATGAACCTCATCCATCACAACATATTTTAATTCCGCTATTGTTGAAGAATTAGCATAAATCATATTTCTTAGCACCTCAGTTGTCATTACAACTATTTGTGCTTCAGAATTTATGGAGGTATCTCCAGTCAAAAGACCAACTTTTGCTTCTCCATATTTTTCCGACAATTCAGTATATTTCTGATTAGATAATGCTTTAATCGGTGTTGTATAGAAGCATTTACCGCCCGAGCTAATTACTAGATCAACAGCGAATTCGCCAACTATTGTTTTGCCAGCCCCGGTAGGAGCAGCAACTAGGACACCCTTTCCGCTTTCGAGTGCATGGCAAGCATCTATTTGAAATTGATCTAGCTCAAATGGGAATGACTCAGCAAATTTCTTAGTTTTAGGAAATTTTCCTAATGATTTCGCACGTGCATAACTCTGGGAGGGGCTCAAATTCATTAAGTTAACCAAGTGTTCAAAGAATTTGAAATATTGCTGATCTCTATTGGCAAAGGTGAAACAAACTCTCCGTCAGCAAAGGAAAGTGTAGGAGCAGATATTTTTATGGTTTTACCCTTGAAAGTCAGAATCTTAGGATGAGTTATGTGCTTACCAGAAAATACTTTTGGAAAAATGGTTAACAAAACAAATCTAGAAACGGGCTTTACCAATAGGATATCAAATACACCATCAGAGTTTGAAGCGCCTGGGCAAATCTTCATGCCACCACCATAAGTTTCACCATTTGCTATAGCTAGGAGCATAGCTGGTTGGTCATATATCACTCCGTCTATATTGATTTTATATATAAGCGGCTTGAAATTTGCAATAGCTCTTATAGTGGCAATTGTGTACTTGGACTTACCTCTAGGCCATTTCATCAAATTAGCAAGAGAATTTACTTCGGCATCAAATCCAGTACTTAAAACCTGGACAAACCATTTGTCTGCATTACTACCTTTAACCCTGCCAAGATCAATCTGCGTGGGAGATGTTTTGACATATAAGTTAAAAATCTCCTTTACATCTAAGTTGTAAACACCTGTAGACCTAGCAAAATCGTTGCCTGTGCCTGATGGAAGCACGCCGAGTGAAACTCCAGTGTTTGCAACATGTTGCAAGCAAAGATTAACAAGGCCATCTCCACCAGCAGCTATGACTCTTGTAAATTCATTTGATTCTAACTTTAAAAGCAATTGCTCTATGGTTTTATCAAGAGTAATTTCATTTATTATCTCAAATTTAAGTTGTTCTTTGACAAGTAATTCAGCAAATTCACTAGCATGTTCGGCTGCTTTGCCTTTACCAGCATGAGAATTTACAACAAGAAGCCACATCTAAATTCTTTCAGGTTTATCGATAGGCGAAACCTCCGCCTGCTTATTGGGATCCCTTGATCGTTTTTTATCAATAAGTAAACTGAAAATTCCGCTGGCAAAATATAAGAAACAAAGTGGTATCGCAAGTAAGGTCATAGTTACAGGATCTGGCGTAGGTGTGAATGCGGCAGTAAATAAAAAACATAAAAAGACAGCAAGGCGCCAGGGTTTTAATATTGCTTTTCCAGATAACACACCAATTAAATTTAGTGCAACCAGAAATAGAGGAAGATCAAATGCAATACCGAAAACAAGAATTAAGCGTAGTACAAAATCCAAATACTCATCAAATCTAATCAGGTTTCCAAGGTTGTTCGGCGTAAAACCTAGTAGAACATTTACCGCATGTGGCAAGATTAAATAAGCTAAGAAAGCTCCTGTTGCAAATAATGGAGAGGCAACACAGACGAATATTAATGCTATCCGTCTTTCTTTTTTATGTAATGCTGGAGTGATGAAAGCCCACATCTGATATAGCCATACCGGAGCAGAAAGAATTACGCCGGATAAAAGTGCAATTTTGACCTGCAGGTTGAAAGGACCAAGAATTCCGCTTACATATAAATCACCACAGTTATTAGATTTTGGTGATGTTTCACTGCCTAGGTCACAAAAAGGAAGTGTCAGTAATCGAATTATCGGCTGATAAAAAATCCAACCAACTACTGCACCAGCGGTTACTGCAAACAGTGATTTTATTAATCTATCTCTGAACTCGCGGATATGGTCTAGCAGTGGCATATTGCCGCCACGGCGCTTAAACATGAAACCTATCTGTCAGAGTTTGGGTCTGATTTATTATCCTTGCTGGAATCATCTTTATTCATCTCCTGCACCTCGCTCTTAAATATTCGAAGTGAGCGACCCAATGATCTAGCTGAATCAGGAAGTCGTTTTGAGCCAAATAGAACTATAAAGACAACGGCTAGGACGAGTAAATGCCATGGTTTAAGTGAATTCATGTGAAAATCCTACCCTAGATTGCTTTTATATTCTGATAAGCACTCATCAATGATGATGCTACTTCACGCACCTCCGTGGCTAGCAAAACTGGAGAAATAACGGTGATACCAGGGGAATAACTGAGAATACTCCTTTTCAGCCACTCCATATTACTTACCATTAGATCGACCCTATAGGAATCCTTATTCTCCTGAATGTTGGTAATAACTGAACTGTTTCTTTCGATAAAATTAACAAATTGTTTATCAATCTCTAATACAACCTGAATTGAATATTCATTGTTTTCATATGTTTGGTTTTCGGTAGCGCTCCCTACTTCGCATTTTTTAATAAGATTGAGTTTAAAAACACGATCGGCTTTAGCGTCTAGATCCAAAGCATTTAGATACAGATTCCCGTTCAAAAAATACAGATAACGAGGGAGAATTATGCGGTTTGTGATCTCATCCTTAATCATAGAGTGATACTCGATTATTAAACTTTTACGTAGAGAAATAGCATTTAGTACGATATCAACATACGGCGAATTGTTCTGCCCAGAGTTAATTAACACAGAATTACTGTTACCTAGCTTCATTATTTTATCTGATAAAGCCTTAATTTGATTTGCACGAACAGAATTTGAATTGTTTAATTCTCCCAAAATCTGCAGACCGAGCACAATTACCACCAACTCACTCTTACTGAACCGTCGGGGTTTATCCAAAACTTGTGGGTCTATTATTGAAACTACTCCATCCTCAAAAACCAAATCAATTAGCTCATAAGGTGTATATCCAGGCAATCCACACATAAAAATAAGTTGTAGATCATCTTCAATCTGCTTTTCAGTAACTGAAAACTGATTAGCAAGGTTTTCAATCGAAATGCCAGGATTTTCTAATATGAATGGGATCAAATCCATTGTCCGCAATGCTCGATTAGCTGCTACATCAACCATTGGTAAGCTGCTTAACTTTTGATAAAACTTTTGCTCTTAAATCCTCTGGTGAAACTACTACAACATTAGAGCCGTGCCATAATATACTTTCAATTATCTCTTGCTCATATGTATAAGGGATTTTCATTAGATCCCAATCATCATTGACCTCTTTACACTCGTATTTACTCCGTAAAGCGTAGGCCTGCTCTTTTCTTACATAAACCTGGGCAATAAACAACTCTTCGTCCTTGGACTGGCTTAAAAATTCCCTTAGATCAAACCCATCGGGCTTCCTATATGCACCAGGTTTTCCTTCAAGTGTAATTTTGCCATTTATTCGAATTAATTTAAACGATTTTATTTCATCCGCTTCGCGACCTACGAGGTACCAAAATCCCTCACGTGTATATAAGCCGAAAGGATCGATTATTCTATTCTTCCCTTTATAGGTAAAACTAATTTTCTGTAAATCATCAACAACAGCAAATAACAGCGGAAGGACCTGAGCATTCTCGGAATCTCGGATTGCTGGAGTGTTTACAACATCACTTTCAAACGGTCCACTAAGTGATTGGATCTTCAGTAACGCCCCTTTAGAATCATTTTTTAATGCAGAGTCATGCCAAAGATTTGCTGCCATAGTTAAGTAAAGTAGCTCTTCTTTTGTAAATTCGTCTTGAGCAAATTGAAAAGTTTCACTTCTTATTAGGTAACCTTGATCATCTTCAAAAAGCGGATCTATACCCTTAACCTCAATTTGAATACCTAGGCCTCGTAATTCATCCTTGTCTCTTTCAAACATTCTTTCCATTGTTTCTGGGGTACCGGTGTAACCAGACACCTCCTGGAATATCTCAGCTTTTGTTAAAAACCGCTTAGTTGCAAGAAGCGCCAAGGTTAGGTTAATTAATCGCTCAGTTTTTTGGTTACTCACGGCCTTAGATTAGCCATAACTAAAATCTTTGATAAGATTAAGTATGCGTAAAACCAGTAAATCTGTTGTATTGCTATCAACAATTTTCCTTCTAACAGCCTGTTCAACGGATGGAGGCGTCAATCCAATGGCTAACCAAGAGCAATCATCTACCGCCCTTCCGGAGGTAGGTGGAAGTAAAGGCGCAAAACCAACAATTAGCGCACCATCTGGTACCGCACCAACTTCTTTACAATCTAAGGATATTTTTGTTGGCACAGGTAAGGTGGCGATAGCAACATCAACATTAGAGGTGCACTACACACTGATGGCTTGGAGTACTGGGCAATTAGTTGAGTCATCCTGGGATTCTGGACAAACTGCAACATTCCCATTAAGTGGAGTTATAGCTGGATGGCAAAAAGGTATTCCTGGAATGAAGGAAGGTGGTCGTCGACTACTAGTAATCCCAGCAGATCTCGGTTACGGCGCTCAAGGTGCTGGTGCTGCTATCGGGCCTAACGAAACTTTAATATTTGTTGTTGATTTAATTAAAGTTATTTGATTATTCAATAACTCCATAAGAAACCTTTGATGGGCGTCGCCTTCTTTGCAAAACAGGAACACCAGCAGCCATCCTTCTTGCGAAAATAAGAAAACCAGTATGGCCAATCATTCGATGCTGGGGACGAACTGCTAGTCCTTCGTGATGCCAGCCCCTAACAATCGTCTCAGATGATTCTGGCTCAGTGAAATCTCCACTCTCCTTAATTGCCTCTGCCATTTTCGATAGCTGCGTTGTTGTAGCTACATAAGCAAGTAAAACACCACCAGGAACAAGTGCTTTTGATGCAGTACTAACACAATCCCATGGAGATAACATGTCAAGAATTACTCGATCATAATCCTTTTCAAAAGATTGATCTTGTAATGCTCCGACAGTTAGCTGCCAATTTTCTGGTCTAGCACCAAAATAATTAGTTACATTCTCATCTGAAATCTGCGCAAAATCTTCTCTGATTTCAACTGAGTGTAGAAAACCATTTTTTCCAATTGCCCGAATAATTGAAATGCTCAATGCTCCAGAGCCAACTCCAGCTTCCAGCACTCTCACATCAGGTTTTATATCAGCAACCCCAAGGATCATTGCTGCATCCTTTGGATAAACAATTGTTGCTCCTCGTGGCATTGACAGGACATAATCCGCGAGTAACGGCCTAAACGCTTGAAACTTAAGCTCACCATTTGTTTGAACTATCGAGCCTTCAGGTAAGCCAACTAAATCATCGTGCTTGAGCATACCTTTATGCGTATGCCACTCCGCCCCAGGTTTAAGAGTAATTGAATAGAGCTTTCCCTTCGCATCGGTTAATTGAACACGATCACCATATAAAAAATTCCGATCAACCATTTGATTCAATCCCTTCTCCTAAAAATGGATACCATTCGAATAATTGATCTAAATTGATTTCAGTAAGAGAAGATACAACTCTTAGACTCTCCCGCTCTTTTATTTTAATTAGATGTGGAATAGCGACTACTTGCGCACCCGCCCGCAGTCCCGATTCAACTCCAGTTAAAGAATCTTCAAATACTAAGCACTTTGAAATATCTACACCTAATTGCCTTGCTGCCAAAAGGTATGGGGCTGGATCTGGTTTAGAATTTTTTACATCATCTCTTGAAACAGTTACATCAAATGATCCAATCGGAAATCGAGTTAAAGCCGAGAGCATCAAATCCCTGCTGCTGGCAGTAACAAGAGCGGTTTTAATATTAGCCTGCTTGCATGAATTAACTAATTCAGGTGCATTAGGAATCAAAGTTAAATGAGTTTTCATTTTTTCCCTCATTACAGAGTGCAAGCGTTCAATAAAATAACCATAAGGCTTTACATTTTTACTTCGATCTTGCATATATTTCTCAGTTCGTTCAGCAGGGCCACCCAAACAATTAATTTGATCCTGTTGATCCCAATGGCAACCTACCTCGGCCATTACTTCAATCTCAGATTCAAGCCAAAGTGGTTCTGAATCGATCAATGTTCCGTCCATGTCAAACAAAATAGCACTCATGAGGCGTTAAAATATTTTGCTTCTGGGTGATGGACCACTATTGAAGAAGTTGATTGCTCTGGGTGGAGTTGGAACTCTTCGGATAATGTGATGCCAATTCGACTTGGATCGAGTAGCTCACAAATCTGAATTTGCTGTTCTAAATCAGGGCAAGCTGGATACCCGAATGAGTATCGAGAGCCTTGATATCCTTGATCAAATATCTCCTTAAGATCCTTAGCATCTGAGTTATTAATACTTAACTCTTCTCGTGTCCTAGAATGCCAATGTTCGGTAAGAGATTCTGTAAGCTGAACTGATAAGCCATGTAGCTCTAAATACTCACGGTATAAATTTGCATCAAAAAGCTTACTAATAGCATCACTGATCGACTGACCCATTGTTACAAATTGAAAACTAACAACATCTAATTCCCCACTATCTTTACTTCTAAAAAAATCTGCTAAACATAAGCGACGATCGCGACTTTGTCTCGGGAAAGTAAATCTGACTCGCTCCTTACCTTTGAATTCCCCTTCATGATGCACAACTACTAAATCGTTACCTTCGCTATAGCAAGGGAAATATCCGTAAACAACCGCGGCGTTTAACCATCCTTTTGACTGTACTTCATTCAACAAAGCACGAAGCTGAGGCCTACCTTGTTGTTCTGCCATCTCTTCAAAATCTTTACCCTTCAATCCCCACTGACCAAGGAAAAGTGCACGTTCGTCTAGCATATGCACATAGTCGGCCAGTGCAATTCCCTTAACAACTCTTGAACCGAAAAAAGGAGGCTGTGGAATTGAATTATCAACAGCAACATCACTGCGTTTAGTATCAACTATTAACGAATCGCTCTTACCAGTTCTTGGCGTTCGTCTTTGTTTAAGCGGCGGCAATTCAACACCTGGAACGCCTCGTTTAATGCCCATCAATGTATCCATAAGTTTCAAACCCTCGAAAGCATCTTTGGCATAACGCACAGTTCCGGAAAATTGTTCAGATAAATCCTGTTCTACATAAGATCTAGTAAGTGCTGCCCCACCTAAAACAACTGGCCATTTATTACCAAGCCCTCTTGAGTCTAATTCCTGCAAGTTTTCCTTCATAATCACTGTTGACTTTACTAGCAGTCCAGACATACCAATCACATCAACATTGTTCTCTGACGCAGCATCAATAATTTGATTAACAGTTTGTTTAATCCCAAGATTAACAGTTTCATAACCGTTATTAGAAAGAATAATATCTACTAAATTCTTACCTATATCGTGAACATCACCTTTTACGGTAGCCAGTAATATTTTACCTCTGCCTTGATCATCTGTTTTTTCAATATGTGGTTCCAAAAAAGCTACTGCAGATTTCATTACCTCGGCTGATTGCAGAACAAAAGGGAGTTGCATTTCACCTTTACCAAATAATTCTCCGACTATTTTCATACCAGAGAGCAAGTGATCATTAATAATCTCAAGTGCTGGAATTTTAGAATCTAAGGCTATTTGTAAATCATCTGTAAGACCTACTTTTTCGCCATCAATAATTCGCCGTTGTAATCTTTCCGCTAAGGGCAGTGCGGCCAACTCAGCAGCTCGACTCTCCTTTGTAGATGTGACCTCTACATTCTCAAACAATTGCAGAAACTTTGTTAATGGATCATAAATTAGCTCCCCGGCCGAGTCGTATTTTCTGCGGTCGTAGATTAGATCTAGTGCAACCTCTAACTGATCTGCTGGAATCCGGTTCATAGGCGTTATTTTTGAAGGGTGAACAATCGCCGAATCCAAACCATTCTTTACCGCTTCGGCAAGAAACACTGAGTTCAGTACAATTCGAGCAGCAGGGTTTAATCCAAAGGATACGTTACTTACTCCCAAAGTTGTTTGTACATCTGGAAACTCTGACTTCAATGCTTTAATAGCATTTATAGTTTCAATGCCATCCCTGCGAGTTTCTTCTTGTCCAGTAGCTATTGGGAAAGTTAAGCAATCTATAAGTATGTCATCTACTCTCATCCCCCAGTTCGATGTGAGGTCATTGATTAACCGCCGGGCTACTTTCAATTTCCATTTTTCATCTCTAGCTTGGCCATCTTCGTCAATAGTTAAAGCTATAACCGCTGCACCATGTTCTGCTACCAGTGGCATGATCCGGGCAAATCTAGAGGTTGGGCCATCACCATCCTCATAGTTGACTGAGTTGATAACAGACCTACCACCTAATTGCTTAAGTCCAGCTTCTAAAACAGCTGGCTCGGTTGAATCCAAAACGATTGGCAAAGTTGACGTAGTAGCAAATCTAAAAGCTAATTCTTTCATGTCTGCAACACCATCCCTGCCAACATAATCAACAGAAAGATCAAGCATGTGAGCACCATCTCGAATTTGATCACGGGCAATCTCAACACAGCTCTGCCAATCCTCTGCTAACAAAGCATCACGAAATGCTCTTGAACCATTTGCGTTAGTTCGCTCACCAATTGAAAGATAAGCATTTTGTTGTCTAAAGGTAACTGCCTGATAGAGTGATGAAGCTCCAACCTCTCTTACAACATTGCGAGAAGCAGTCTTAACATTTTGCAACTCCTTGACCACCTCGCGCATATGATCTGGTGTTGTACCGCAGCAGCCACCCACTAATGAGACTTTATAATCAATTACAAACTGCTTAAGAGATTTTGCAAGCTCAATCGGACCGAGAGGATAATGGGCTCCATTCTCACCTAATACTGGTAGACCAGCATTTGGCATTACAGATAAACCGATAGATGCACCTTTACTCAAAACGCGTAAATGTTCACTCATCTCCGCTGGGCCAGTTGCACAATTTAATCCAATTAAATCTATACCTAGAGGCTCTAACGCATTAAGAGCTGCGCCAATTTCAGAGCCCATTAACATTGTTCCAGTAGTTTCAACTGTTACTTGCGCGATTAAAACTATATCTTTTTTTGATTTATTAATTGCTTCTCTTGCTCCGTTAATAGCAGATTTAGCTTGCAGTAAATCTTGTGTAGTTTCGATAAGCAATGCATCACTTCCACCTTCAATTAATCCGGTAGAAGCAGTTTCATATGCTTGCTTTAATTTTTCATAGGTGGTGTGACCCAAAGTCGGTAGTTTGGTTCCGGGACCTAGTGAGCCCAAAACCCAACGTGGTTTATCCGGGGTCGAAAATTGATCGGCGCACTCCCTAGCTAACTTAGCTCCAGAATATGCAAGTTCGTATATTCGATCTTCAATTCCGTACTCAGCTAGATTTGCGAAGTTTGCACCAAATGTGTTTGTTTCTATTGCATCAACACCTACCTGTAAATATTGGTTATGAACAGATTTAACAATGTCTGGTCTGGTCACATTTAAAATCTCATTACAGCCTTCATGGTTTTGAAAATCAGCCAATGTTGGATTTTGAGCTTGCAGCATCGTGCCCATTGCTCCATCAGCGATTACTACCCTATTTAAAAGAGCGCTGCGCAATGAGTTCATGAGGGTACTTTACCGCAACAAAGTAAGCGTTTCTCTAAATTAAAGCGTTAGACCAAGAAGAGCATCAATTGCTCTTGATACCTCTCCACTTTGATTAACATTTCCTTCTTTTTCAGATTTATCTGCCCAAGAAAGCAACCGATCTAAAGATGAAGGAGTATCTAAATTATTCGCCAAATCCAAAATAATACTTTGTATCAAATCATTACTAGCAGCCACCTCGGTACGAGATAGCGCGGTGCGTACTTTCTCAACATTAAGGGATGCAAAATTAAGTAGTTCGGAACTCCACTGGCGGTCTGATTGATAGTGTCCACTTAGTAAGGCCCAGCGAATAGCCATTGGATCAATACCTTTATTAATTAATTCCGAAACAAAAACTAGATTACCCTTTGATTTACTCATTTTTTCACCATCTAAGCCAATCATTCCAGTATGAACATAGTTACCGGCAAAATTACGACCATATGCTGCACGAACAATTTGTGCACACATATAATGATGTGGAAAAATTAAATCAGACCCTCCGCCTTGTAAATCAATTATCGGATCACTTTCATTTTCAATAAAATGACATGCAATAGCTGTGCACTCAACATGCCAACCGGGTCTTCCAAAACCAAAACTGCTTGACCAGCCAGGTTCACCCTCACGGTTTGATAACCAAATCACTGGATCAAGTGGGTGCTTCTTACCAGCTCGCTGTGGATCACCGCCTCGCTCTGCAAAAATTTCAGAAGCTTGCTCAATACTCATTGGCAAATCAGTTAAAAAATCTGTTACTGAAAAATAATAATCACCGTCCAAGATATACAGGTATCCAGATTCATTCAAGCGCATCATAAACTTTTCTATAAGATCAAAGGAGTCTGTGACCTTAATGAAATGATCTGGCGGAAGTATTCGAAGTGCTGACATGTCAGAGGTAAAAAGATCAATTTGTGAGTCTGCTAACTGTTGCCACTCTTTTCCATCTCGTTTTGCGCGTTCAAGTAGCGGATCATCTATATCGGTAATGTTTTCGACAAAACTTACTGATTTACTAGATTGCACTTGGTAACGATTAATTAAGTCAAAAGCTAGATAGGTTGCGGCATGGCCAAGATGAGTAGCATCATATGGAGTAATCCCACAGACATACATGGAAAAAGTACTTCCACTTTTTAGACCAGTAAGACCTTTACTACTATCAATAATCTTCAAATCTGGAAATTGATACCCCTCAAGAGGGGGAAGATAAAATTTAGGCCAACTATTCATAGTTAATTATCGCTTAAACCGGCGGCCATGGAACTGCAGGCCATTGATTATTTGGTTCCGGAAATTTCGCCGTTGAGGCAAGTGAAACTAATCGTTGCCTTAGTGCAGTGATTTCAAGCACTGTTAAATATTCAGAAAACATCTCTTCAAGCGCCAAATCATTTATTGAATGTAGTAATGCCAATTCATCTGAGTCAAATGGTAATGAGGCAAACTGCCATAAAACTGTTCGCAACTTATCATCGCTATGAAATGAAACTCCGTGATCGCAGCCCTTCAGTACTCCAGAGCTATCAACGAGTAGGTGCCCGTACTTGCGATCTGTATTATTAATTATCGCGTCAAATAATGCTAGCTTTCTTAGTTGCGGATCACTGCTCTGCCCAAACTCAACAACATCAATATTTTCGTCAATATTAATCCATTGCTGAACCATCCCCACGCCAAACGGTCCGTCTCTTAGTGCGGTATATGGAACTAAATTAAGTCCTGCAATATCACTAATTAGATAAGCAGAGTATTCGCGACTAGCAAGATCACCATCCTGAAAATCCCAAAGTGGACGCTCTCCAGCAACTGGCTTATAAATCACCTGTTGTATTGGATCACTATCTTTAATATGCGCAAGTAATGTTGCATTTGAAGCGTCGACTAATCTGCCTTTAATAACTAACTCACCGGTATCTATTAAACGGTTCTTGGTAATCATCTTCTGTATCCATTTGCTCTTGGGCATAGGTGACCTAGCGGATCGATTGGTAAACCACAAAATGGACATGCTGGTCGACCTGCATTAACAATAGACTTTGCACGCTCACAAAAACCCTTTACTTGATCAATTCTAAGTGTGGCAATAATAAGATCTGGACCTGAATCCAAATCATCTAAAATCAAATCTTCGTCTTGCGATATTGCTTGAATGTTAACAAATACTAAATCTTTCTCCCAAGTAATACTTATGACGCCAACCTGAAAATCTTCATCGATTGGAAGTTCCATAGGCAGATCATCAGCAACGGTAGCAGCGCTTAAATCTGCAGCAGTGGCTAATTTGCCACGCCGAAGCTCTCTTATCAACTCTTCGAATCTCTCCGTTAATGCTATTACTTGGGTTTTTTCCAAGGTTACTGAATTCAACCCATCACTTGATTTAACCTGAATGAAGAATTGACGCTCACCAGGTTCACCTATAGCACTTACGATAAATCTAGTTGCTGGTTGATGACGATAAATAATCCTTGGCATTTATCTCTGCCACCATTTCTTTATACTGGAGAGCGAATTACCGCCACCTAGTTGATTGCCTTTAAAGTACTTAATAATATCTTTCGAGATCTTGTGGTTGCTTTGAAGTAGGGTTGCTTTCGTTTTATCAATACTAAAGATCGTAAGCGAAGCGGGCTCTGCTACAAAGCTTTGAAACTTATCGATTGGCATATCAAGCAGGCTGGCTACTGCCATTTTAATTATGTCACCATGAGTAATAATTAGTATTGGACCTTTTTGGTTCTTCAGATCCAAAATTGCTAGATCTACCCTCCGTCTCATCTGTCTAAAACTTTCGCCATCTGGAAATGTGAAGGTTGAGGGTTTGCTCTGTATAGCGCGCCACCTTTTTTCGCGGCTTAGTGCAGCAAGGCGCCTACCCGACCATTTACCATAATCCATTTCAATAAACCGTTCATCTATTTTAAAATCTAGGTCTGGATTTACCTGCATAAATGGTTCGATCGTCTGAATGCAACGCAGTAATGGACTTGAGTAGATTTTGCTAAATTTTATGGATGAGAGATAAGGAACTAATAATCTAGATTGGTGCTGCCCCATTTTAGATAAGGCAACAGAATTGTCTTGGCCAGCCAAAATACCTTTGGTATTTGCCACTGATTGGGCATGGCGCAACATATATACAATCGGCATCTGAGAAGGTTACCGATATTTTTCACCTGTTGTTGCTAGTCTGCCAACCATGGAACGACGAAAATTAGGCGGGGTATCGATATCAAGACTTGGCCTGGGCACAATGACATGGGGCCGTGATACTGATGAAAACGAAGCTGCGCAACAACTACAAGATTTTGTTGAAGCTGGTGGGAATTTAGTAGATACGGCTGCCGTATATGGAGATGGGGATGCCGAACGAGTACTTGGCGGATTTATTGGCACATTAGTCAAACGTGAAGATTTATTTCTAGCTACAAAAGCTGGTATCAATTTCAAAGATGGCGCAAGACAAATTAGTAACTCTAGAAATGAGATGATCTCAGATTTAGATAGATCACTAAGTAGGCTAAATGTTGAATACGTAGATCTTTGGCAAGTTCATACTTGGGATAAAAGTACACCGTTAGAGGAAACCTTATCTGCGCTGGATTATGCAACCTCATCGGGTAAAGCGCGTTATGTCGGAGTTTGTAATTTTAATGGCTGGCAACTTGCAAGATCTGCCACACTTCAGAATCCAATTTTTGGAAAAGCTGCGGTAGCTACTGCGCAAAATGAATACTCGCTACTAAATCGCAAGGTTGAGGAAGAAGTTCTGCCTGCAAGTGGTGCGCTAAACCTTGGCTTTCTTGCCTGGTCCCCACTTGGTCGAGGAGTACTAACTGGTAAATATCGAGGAGGGGTTCCGTCCGATTCAAGAGGGGCATCGCCACACTTTGCTAATTTCGTTGAACCATATTTATCTGAGCGCGCAAAACAAATTGTTGAGGCAGTTTGTATAGCCGCTGATGGACTTGGTTACTCTCCACTTGAAGTGGCACTTTCCTGGGTTAGAGATGCACCCGGTGTTACCAGCGCGCTAATTGGTGCAAGAACTGGCGCTCAGCTACGTGGAATTTTAACCGTTGAACAAATAATTTTGCCAGATCAGGTTCGTCAAGCATTAAATGAAGTTTCTGCTTCTTAAATATTATCAAGAAAATCGTATAAAACTCTCACGCCAAACTTTAATCCATCAATTGGTACGCGCTCATCCACTCCATGAAATAGCGCAAAAAAATCAAGATCATTTGGTAGCTTAAGTGGCGAGAATCCGTAACCTTTAATTCCTAGGTCATGTAGCGCCTTATTATCTGTTCCTCCACTCATTAAGTACGGAACCGGAATTCCGTCACCATCTTCAACATTAATTGCTTTACACATAGCCGCTACTAGAGGTCCAGTAAATTCAACTTCAAGAGCAATATCACGAGTAAGAATTTCTAATTCGATCTCATCCCCTGCTAATTTTTTAATGGTTTGGTGAAGTTCATCCTCATAACCTGGCAAGAATCTGCCATCAATTACAGCACTAGCACTTTGCGGAATTACATTTGCCTTATATCCAGCCTCAAGCATTGTTGGATTGGCGGTGTTTGAAATAGTAGCACCCAGCATTTTTACCGCATCACCTAAATGCTGAAGCAAAGGCTTTACATTTTTTGAATCGTATTTATCACCTGTTAGCTCAGCAATCTTTCTAAAAAGAAGCCCACTCGTTTTTGTTTCCAGCTGCGGCCATTCATAATTACCAATTCGCGAAACAGCATCCGCAACTTTTGTTACAGCATTATCAGAGTTGATAAAAGAACCGTGACCGGCAGTGCCTTTTGCGCTTAATTTAATCCATTGAATACCCTTTTGTGCTGCTTCAATTAAATATAGTCGGTGGCCACCCGTGATGGTTACGGAAAAACCTCCAACCTCAGAAACTGCTTCGCTATATCCAGAAAATAATTCAGGTCGATGCTTTACTAACCACCTAGAGCCATAAGTTCCTGAAGCCTCTTCGTCTGCAAAAAATGCTAATAAAATATTTCTAGGTGGTTTATAGCCAACTCTTTTCCACATTCTCACCGTTGCCAAAATCATGGCATCCATGTCCTTCATGTCTACCGCACCACGGCCCCAAATAAATCCATCTTTAATCTCGCCACCAAATGGATCAATCGACCAATCATCGGCACTAGCTGGAACAACATCTATATGACCGTGCAGTACCAATCCAGGTCGAGTCGTATCGCTACCTTCAATTTTAGCCACCACATTTACTCGATTAAGCGCAGTTTCAATTAATTCGCAATCAATTCCAACTTCGTTTAATTTTTTCGCAATAAATTGAGCAATCGCTTTTTCGTCACCTTTACCCTCGCCATGATTAACGCTAGGTATTCGAATCATCTCTTGACAGAGTAAAATCGTCTCGTTCTCTAGTTCAGTGATTTGCTCCGCACTTAACTTCATAGGGATATTGTGCTACATAAGTTGGATTTCCATTGAATTGAGATTGCGTTAAAATAGAAATATGTCCGGGTGGCGGAATTGGCAGACGCGCTAGCTTGAGGTGTTAGTGCCCGTAAGGGCTTAGGGGTTCAACTCCCCTCCCGGACACCAAAAATGCCAAACACTCAATATGATGCGCAGATGGATAAGCATGTCGGTGGTTTAATTCGAATAATTCCAGATTTTCCTAAGCCTGGAATCATTTTTAAAGATATAACTCCACTGCTTGCAGACAGCAAGGCACTTGATGACTGCTGTCAGATGATTGCTACTTACGCAACAGATGCTGATTACATCGCTGGAATTGAGGCAAGAGGATTTATTCTGGCTGCTGCAGTTGCGGTAATTAGTGGCAAGGGATTTATTCCGATTCGAAAAAGCGGAAAGCTTCCTGGAAAAGTTATCTCACAAAGTTACGATCTTGAGTATGGGAAAGCCACATTAGAAGTTCATGCTGATTTAATTGCCGCAGGCAAACGGGTCTTGATAGTAGATGATGTGCTAGCAACCGGAGGCACCGCCTTGGCAGCGATAGATTTGATAGAAAAGGCAGGCTTAATACCCTCCGCTATTGCTTTCCTACTTGAAATAGCACCATTAGGTGGAAGATCACGGATTAAAACAGCACGGCCGGGTCTACAAATTCAAACAATATTGGCAGAATAACTACATGGCTGAGCTAATTTATTACTGCGGAACAATGGACAGCGGCAAGTCTACCTTGGCCTTGCAAACTGCTCACAATCATCGATCTCGTGGACGAGAAGGTGTGATCTTTACTAGTAAAGATCGTGCCGGAAAAGGTTTAATCTCTTCTCGCCTTGGATTACAGATCGAAGCCTTAGAGGTAGATCCTGATTTAGATCTACATAAATTAATCGTAGAACGCCTATCTATCGGTGGCAGAATTAGTTTTATTATCTGTGATGAAGCACAATTTTATACACCAGAACACATTGAACAGTTGGCAAAGATCGTAGATGGACTTGGCATAGATGTTTACGCCTTTGGCATTCTCTCAGATTTTAGGACAAAGCTTTTTCCAGGAAGTGCAAGACTGGTGGAGTTAGCTGATCGGGTTCAAACACTACAAGTTGAGGCCTTATGCTGGTGTGGTGAACGGGCTACTCACAATGCAAGAACTATTGATGGAAAAATGGTAACTGAGGGTGAGCAGGTGGTTGTAGGAGATGTAAGTAGAACTTCGAAGGTGGCGTATGAGGTGCTTTGTAGGCGCCACCATATGCGAAATGTAACGGCAAAAGTATCTAACCCGGCAGATGAACAATCACTGCCATTCAATAACTAGCGAAAGGCACAAATGAAAACTCAAGGGTATGCAGTTAAGTCAGCAAAAGCGCCACTAGAAAAATTTGAATTTGATCGCCGAGCTTTGCGCCCTCGAGATGTTGCACTAGACATTTATTATGCCGGAATTTGCCACTCAGATATCCATCAGGCACGTGAAGAATGGGGCCCAGCAATATTCCCAATGGTTCCTGGCCATGAAATAGTTGGAAAAGTTACTGAAGTAGGATCTCAAGTTAGCAAGTTTAAGGTCGGAGAATTAATCGGCGTTGGCGTGTTTATTGATTCATGCAGAAAGTGTGCAAGTTGCAACGCTGGACTTGAGCAGTACTGCGTGGAAGGAATGACTGGGACGTATAACACTCTCGAGCGCGATGGAAAGACAGTTGCTTATGGTGGCTATTCAAATAAATTTGTGATTGATGAAGATTATGCAGTGCATATTCCAGCGAATTTAGATCTAGCTGGTGTTGCACCCCTTATGTGTGCCGGTATAACACTTTATTCACCTTTGAAAAACTGGAAAGCTGGACCTGGTAAAAAAGTTGGAGTTATGGGCTTGGGTGGATTGGGCCACATGGGAGTCAAGTTTGCTCACGCACTCGGTGCTGAAACAACTGTTTTCTCTCACTCTCCGGAAAAAGAAGCAGACGCTAAAGCAATGGGTGCTGACCACTTTATAGTGACGAAGAATGTGAAAGATTTAGAAAAAATGAAACAGTCATTTGATCTAATACTCAATACAGTTTCGGCAGATCTTGATTTAGAACCGTATCTACAGTTACTAAAGCTAGATGGAACCTTGGTTGTTATAGGACTACCCGGAAAACCATATGCAGTAAATGCTGGAACATTATTAGGTCAGCGTCGATCACTAGCAGGATCGATGATTGGCGGTATGGCAGAGCTTCAGCAGATGCTTAATTTCTGCGGTGAACATAATATTGTTAGTGATGTTGAGGTTGTTAAATCTGACTACATCAACAAGGCCTACGACCGCACTGTTGCCAGCGATGTTAAGTACAGATTCGTGATTGACGCCTCTACTTTTTAAACAAATTGATGGGCAACAAGTGCCAGTACTGGAGCTAATGCAAGTGCTGGCAATAGGTTGCCTACAGCAATCTGTTTTAGCTTAAGCAACCTAAGTGCTATTCCTACCAACAAAATTCCCCCAACTGCGGTCATAGCTAGCACTTGATAATTAGCTAAAATCGCACCAAGAAATAATCCAATTGCAGTCCAAGCAAATTGATAAATACCAACTGGGATGCTAGATAGAGCAACTCCCCATCCTAATGATGCAGCAAATGCTAAAGATGTGAAGCCATCAAGAGTACTTTTTAGTATTAATTGATCAATACCGGTACCCATTCCATCTGAGATACTTCCCAGAATTGCAAGTGGACCAATTGCAAAAATTAGTGAAGCTGATACAAAACCTTCAACAAAGTTTGACCCACCGTCTTTACTAAATCTAACTTTAAGCTTAGTACCAAAATTTTCGAGGCGATCTTCGATACCAATTGCCGATCCAATTAGCGCTCCAGCTAGTAATGAGAAAACTACAATCAATATAACCCATCCACGTGGTAGTGCCTGCTGTAATTGAGGATCCCAGTACGCAGAGAGTGCATCAGCAGCAGAGATTATTGTTACACAACCCAAAACGTCGGTAATTAAGTTTCGAAGTTTTTCACTGATTTTTGCGCCGATAAACACACCCAGTGTTCCACCGATCACAATAGTTAAAATATTTAATACTGTTCCAATACCTGGAAACATTTAAGCAAACCTAACTAATGAAGCTATACCAATAAATAAACAATAAATTGCAAATGGATAGAGTGTTCGAGTTTTGAACCAACGCACTAAGAAGGTAACGCTAAAGTAAGTAGCAATGAAAGACACGATTGAACCCAGCAAAATCTGACCTAACAATTGCTTTGCATCGGTTGTAAAAAGTTCTGGCAGTTTGACTATTGCAGCTCCGACGATAACAGGAAGTGAGAGCAGAAACGCAAAATCCGAAGCAACTGAATGACTAAGTTTGCGCAGCAAACCAGCGCTCATGGTTATGCCGAATCTACTAATGCCGGCGAAAAGGGCAAGGCTTTGTCCAAAGCCAATTGCAACTGCAGTTCTAGCATTCACTCGATGATCAATTTCGGCATCGGAATCATGGAATTCATGGCCGATGTCTCTGCGAGATAATCTCTCTGCACCAATTAGTAGTAGGCCATTTATAGTTAAAAAAGCTGCTGAATAAACTGGTTTGCCAAAAATACTTTGAAAGTAATCGCCGAAAATTATACCTAAGGCTCCAACCGGAATAGTTGCGATAACTATGTATCCAAGAACTCGAAATGGCGTAGTTTGATAGTTCCGAGTCGTAATTGCTGCAAAAGTACCTTTAATTAAACCAAACCAACGCCTACGAAAAATTATAAACAGAGCAATAGAACTAGCCAAATGCATCGCAATAGTTATTAGAAGATAAGCCTTGTTCTCTTCGCTTATGAATTGAGCAAATGATCCCCCAATCCAAGCAGGGACTAAAATTGCATGTCCTAAACTGGAGATCGGAAATAATTCAGTTATACCCTGAATGAAACCAATAATAACTGCTTGAGCGTACGTAAAATCCAAAATTAACCAATCTTTTAAATGAAGTTTGGTAGAGTTTAGCAGTGAGCGAGAGTGGGAATAGCGCAAAACCTCTTAATAAACTCATGAAAATGTTGCGGCCATCACGCACAATACCGATAACACCGTGGCGAGCTGAGTCAACATGGTCACTGGGCACCGGAAAACATCACATACAAAGACTCGCAATTCTTATTTTTGGTTTAACTATTTTTGGCATTGGTGAAGCATTTCTAGTTGTTACTGGATTAGGAAATTCTCCATGGGTGGTTTTATCTGAAGGTATCTCACTTAACACTCCGTTTAATATTGGTGAATCAACCTTTTTAGTTTCATTAGCGGTTCTTGCCTTATGGATACCGCTGAGGCAAAGGCCAGGTTTTGGAACGCTGGCTAACATAGTAGTTATTGCTGCAGCGATCGAAATTGGTTTAGCCCTTATTCCAGAGGTAAATAACTTATATTTAAAGTTTTTTTATATCTTTTTTGGTATTGGTTTAGTTGGTATTGGTTCAGCTCTATATATAACCTGCGGACTGGGAACTGGACCCCGCGATGGCTTAATGACTGGGCTCCACTTCAAGACTGGGGTGCGAGTCGGCAGGGTGAGATTAGGAATTGAAGTGGTTGCATTGAGTATTGGCGCCCTACTAGGTGGCTCATTAGGTGTAGGAACAGCACTTTTCGCACTTCTTATAGGCCAATCAGTTGCAATATCGCTAGGTGTCGTAGAGCGCCTTACCGCCAAGTAGCCAATAGATTTATCTCATCCCCCTCGGCTTGTTAGACCGAATCTGACAACATGTCGAAAACACCATGTCTAAAAAACAGAAAGGTACATCCATGCTTGATAGCTTCTTTAAAATCAGTCAGCGTGGCTCAACTGTAGCTCGTGAAGTTCGTGGCGGAGTCGTCACATTTTTCACAATGGCATACATCGTTGCGCTGAATCCATTAATCATCGGTCTTGCTAAAGATGCCGATGGAAAATTCATTGGCGGAGGAGACGCACCTAATCTCGCATTAGTTGCAGCTGCTACCGCATTAATTGCAGGCGTAATGACCATTCTTATGGGCGTTGTCGCTAACTTTCCATTAGCTCTTGCTACCGGCCTAGGTCTGAACACCTTCGTTGCCGTTGGTATTGCCTCAAAGATGACCTGGGCAGATGCCATGGGTCTAATTGTTCTTGAAGGCATAATTATTTTTATTTTGGTACTTACTGGATTCCGCACAGCGGTATTCAAAGCGGTACCAAGTCAATTAAAGATCGCTATCTCAGTTGGTATCGGCCTTTTCATCGCGTTAATTGGATTAGTTGATGCTGGCTTTGTTCGCAGAACAGGTTCAGGTCCAGTACCAGTAACGCTTGGCGACAATGGAAACCTTGTTGGTTGGCCAGTACTGGTCTTCGCATTTGGTCTATTTTTAATGATTGGCCTTAGCGTAAAGAAGATCAAGGGTGCGCTTCTGATTGGAATAGTTGTTACAACTGCTGTTGCAATAGCTGTTGAATCAGCATTTAAAATCGGTCCAAACTTTAATGGTGCAACAGGTGCTGTAAATCCAAAAGGTTGGGGCTTAAATGTTCCTGCCCTGCCAGATGCAATTGCTGCTACGCCTAAGTTTGATCTTCTAGGTAAGTTTAACCTTCTCGGTGGGTTTGATCGTATCTCTGTAGTTGCAGCAGTCCTTCTAGTATTTACACTTCTACTAGCTGACTTCTTTGACACAATGGGAACAATGACTGCAATCGGTAGCCAAGCTGGCTTAGTTGATCGTGATGGCAATGTTGAAGGTGCCGAGCGCATTCTTCTAGTTGACTCAATCGCGGCTGCAGCTGGTGGAGCTGGTTCAGTTTCATCAAATACTTCATACATCGAATCAGCATCAGGAGTTGGAGAGGGTGCACGTACAGGTCTAGCTTCAGTTGTAACTGGAGTTCTATTCCTGCTTACAACCTTCTTAGCACCACTTGTTGCAGTTATTCCTTATGAGGCTGCTACCCCAGCTCTTGTAATTGTTGGTTTCTTAATGATGAGTCAAATTAAGGGTATTGATTGGGATGACCTTGGAATTGCAATTCCAGCATTCTTAACAATTATCTTGATGCCTTTTACTTACAACATTTCCGTAGGTATTGGAGCAGGATTTGTTTCATTTGTAGTAATTCGCTTATTCCAAGGACGCTCAAAGGATATCCATCCTTTGATGTATCTAGTCTCTGGATTATTCATGATTTACTTCTTGCAATCTCCAATTAATATCTGGACTGCATAATATAAATCTAATAAAGGGGCGGACCATCTGGTTCGCCCCTTTACCATTTAATTTTTGTTAAACCTTTTTGTGCCAATCGGTTATTAACCTTGCTGAAAGGCTTAGAACCGAAAAAACCGCGGTAGGCTGAAAGTGGACTTGGGTGAGCTGATACAACCTGATCTTCACGGCTAAATAATTTACTTACCTTTGCAGCCTCATTTCCCCATAGCAACCCAACGGCCCCATTATCGGCTGCGATCTTAATTATTTGCTCAGTAAAATTCTGCCAGCCAATATCAGAGTGTGAATCAGAGATTTTTGGAGCGCTTGTGAGTGATCTATTAATTAGCATGACCCCTTGACTTGCCCAATCACTTAAGTCTCCATTGACTCTTTTAATGCCCAGATCTGACTCTAATTCAATGAAAATATTTCTCAGTGATGCTGGTAATGTTTTGACGTTGCTAGTAACTGAAAATGCTAAGCCCATTGCATAATCAGGATTTGGGTACGGATCTTGTCCAATTATTAACACCCTTACCTCATCTGGGTTTATATCTAGACATTTAAATACTGCTTCTTTTTTGGGGATAAAATCTGAGGTTAATTTGTCTGATATTGATTTTAGTAGTTCAAGGTTTAAAAGATTTTGCCATGTCTTCGGTAGGTAGGGCAATAAATCAACGGGCACGAGCGAAGAACCGACCATTCTCTGACCGAACAGAAATAGCAAGCCCATATGCAGTTGATAAATTATCATCGGTAACTACCGCAGAAATTTCACCTTGCGAAACAACCAACCCATCTCGAAGCAACAACGCATGAGTAGTACCGGCCGGTATCTCTTCAATATGGTGTGTAACAATTACCGTAGCCGGAGCTAGTGGATCTTTTGCGAACAACTCAATTCTCTTAAGTAGATCTTCACGTCCTCCCAGATCCAGTGAAGAAGCCGGCTCGTCCAGTAATAGGAGCTCTGGATCTGCCATTAGGGCACGGGCAATCTGCACTCGTTTTTTCTCTCCTTCACTTAACGAACCAAAAACTCTTTCGCCTAATTCCCTAACTCCCAACGCTGTGAGTAAAGCCATCGCACGTGACTCATCCCAAAGGTCATATTTTTCTTGCCATCTTCCTAACATTGCATAAGCAGCAGTTAAAACTACATCCATAACTAATTCGTCAGATGGCAATTGATCCACTAACGCTGATGAGGTTAATCCAATTCTGGTACGTAATTCAAAAACATCAACCTTACCGAGCTGCTCCCCTAAAATATTTATGGTCCCGGTGGTTGGATGGATAAGTGAGGAACATATCTGCAATAAAGTTGTCTTGCCAGCCCCATTCGGCCCCAAAATTACCCAACGCTGGCCTTCAAGGACTTGCCAATCAAGTGGGCCAAGAATTACCCGATCATCTCTACGCACGCGTATATCCGATAACTCCAATATGGCGCTCATAAGGATGAAAGATACCCCGAGTGGCAGGTGAATATGGTTAATCTGAGCCAATGCCGAATGAAAATAAACCCACCTTTACTGGCCTTATTCTAGTTTCAGGCGAAGATCGACCAGGAATTACACAGAGACTGATGTCAGTTCTTGCAGAGTTTTCAGTTTCAATCCTAGATATTGAACAATTAGTTATACGCGAAAGGCTAATTTTAACTGTCTTAATTAGCCTAAACGAATCACATACAGATGCAATTGCAAATGATCTACAAGCGCTTGAGGTTGAGCTTGGACTTGACATTGCAATTGACTTTGCAGATCACCAACAGACAAACTCAACTGCATCTAATCTGCATGTGGTAATTATTGCTGATCACCTACGACCATTAGCCGTTTCTGTAGTTGCATCTGAGATTGCTAAGATCGGTGCAAATATTACTGCGATACGGCGAACTGCTACTCAGCCTGTTATGGCTATTGAGATCGATCTTACCGCTCCTGGCAGAACAATTAAAGAAGTTCAGAGGTTGTTAGCAGCGGTTGCTATAGCAAATAAAATTGATCTTGCTGTAGAGCAAGGTGGTGGTATACGAAATGCTAAACGTGTAGTTATGTTAGATATGGACTCAACACTAATCCAGCAAGAGGTAATTGATCTCCTTGCAAAGCATGCAAATGTTCAAGAGCAGGTCTCTTCGATAACTGATAAAGCTATGAAAGGTGAGATGGATTTTGCTCAGTCACTACGTGAAAGAGTTGCTCTACTTTCTGGACTAAGTGAATCAGTTTTGGAAAAAGTGAGAAATGAAATTCAATTAACTACAGGAGCTGAAAAGTTAATACAAACCTTGCATGCAAAGGGACATAAGGTCGGTGTAGTGTCGGGAGGTTTTCTAGATGTGATTGAGCCAATTTTGCTTGACCTAAAAATTGATTTCTACCGTGCGAATAAGCTGCAAATTATTGATGGCAAACTCACTGGAAGAGTTGAAGGTGAGATTATTGATAGAGCAGCAAAATTAAATTCACTAGTGGAGTTTGCCAAAATTGAAGAGGTACAAATTGCTCAAACGGTTGCCGTAGGTGATGGTGCTAATGATCTAGATATGATTGAGGCGGCTGGCCTTGGTATCGCATTTAATGCAAAACCTAAAGTGGCAGCTGCGGCCGCAACAACTATAAATAGCTCAGACCTTTCTGCGGTTCTACTACTTATGGGAGCGCAAAACTAACTTTTAAAATTAGATTCTGCTAATTGTCTCAATCTAGTGATCATTGAACTCGGGTTTTCATCTTTGTAAACAGCACTTCCAGCAACAAAGCAATTTGCTCCAGCAGCAGCGGCTTGCCCAATTGTTTCAACCGAGATTCCACCATCTACCTGTAATGCAATTGGCTCACCATCATGTGCGCGAATATGAGATCTAGCTTGTGAAATCTTAGGCAGTTGATCACTCATAAACGACTGTCCACCAAAACCAGGTTCTACCGTCATTATTAAAAGCATATCAATGTCCGACATAAAACCTGCAACATCAGAAAATGGTGTATTTGGTTTTATAGCCAGACCAACTTTTGCACCATTTGATCTAATATCTGAAATTACTTGCTCAGTATTTTTAGCTGCTTCATAGTGGAACGTTACAGACTCACATCCAATTTCAGCATACTTTGGAGCTAAATTATCTGGATCCTCAATCATTAAGTGGGCATCAACCAGTAATGCTGAGAAGTTGACTATTTCATGAACTCGCTTAAAATCAAATGTAAAATTAGGAACAAATTTACTATCCATAACATCAAGATGAAGAAGGTCAGAAACCGAAGAAACTTTGTCTATCTCGTTCTCTAGATCATCAAAATTAGCATTCAGGATGCTTGGGTTAATCAGAATTCTTTTATCAATACCCATCATCCTATTTAACCCACCTTTTGAAATAAAGCCATGAACATAGCATCGGATTGATCTTGGTGTGTCCAAAGTTGCATTGTTCCATCTGAATTCAGCCCCTTTTTACTAGCAGCTGAAAAATTCTGAAGCGGTACTAAAACCATATCCTTATGAGCACTAAGAAAATCGATTACCTGCCCCTTTGTTTCGGCGATATGAGGTGAGCAAGTTACATAAGCAATTATTCCACCAGGATTAAGCAAATCATGAGCGCTATTAAGTAGATCTCTTTGTAGCACTACTAATTCTTTCAAATCCTGCAAGCTTCGCCGCCATCTTGCCTCTGGTCGCCTACGCAACGCTCCTAGTCCTGTACACGGGGCGTCCACTAATATTCGATCAAAAGTAGTTGAGAAATTCTTTGAATCTGTGGCATCAACACATATCACTTGTTGGTTATTTACCACTCTTTTTACCAGCTCCGCCCGATGTGGTATTTGTTCGCTAGCTAAAAATGTAGCTGTGGGGTCTTTAACTGTAAGAGTATGGAATATGTAAGCAGCTTTACCACCAGGACCTGCACACATATCGAGCCAGGATTGGCTCTGAGTTGCAGTAGATAGAAAATTTTCTACGACGATTTGAGAGCCACGATCTTGCACGCCAGCTCTGCGTTCAATTATTGGCGAAAACTCTGATGGTATGCCAATTAAATTTACTCCATTAGCAAATCCAGGTATTTGGATGGCTCCAAGTTCACAAAGTTCTTCAATTGTGGACTTGCCAGGCCAGGCAACAATATCCGGCGTAGCAGGTAGGTTGTTTGCGACCAGAAGCGATTCTACTTCTTGCCAATCCTTAAGTTGGTCATAGAAAGCTGAGATTATCCATTCTGGATGAGAGTATTGAATCGCTAATTTGCTTAGTATCGGCAAATCTTCTAATTCAGAAAGGTCGTTTGCAGCAGCTGAAATTTTTCGCAACACTGCATTCACATAGGAAGCTTTTGACTCACCAGCTACAACTCTTGCAACTTCAACAGTCTCAGAGACTGCGGCATGATCAGCTACTCTCATTTGGGTAATTTGGTGAATACCGATTCGCAATAAATCATGTATTTTAGTGTCAATCTCATTTAGTGGTCTATCTAAATACTTCTTGACAATATAATCGTGACGACCTTGCATTCGTAATGTTCCATAAGATAGCTCAGTAGTGAATGCTTTATCTGCCTTCGACATTTTCGTTTTTGCAAGTAATTCAGGCAATCTAATATTTGCATAAGCGCCCTCGCGATTAACCTGATAAACCAGCTCGAATGCGGTCAATCTGGATTGACTAGGATTTGGCTTACCCAACTGTTAATCCATTTCTATTTGTAAGTCCCCTTATAAATTCCGCTGCACTCATTTGATTTCGACCTGCTGGCGTCAATTTTTCAATCTCAATTACACCATTACCAGTGCCAATGAAAAGGTGTTCTTTATCTATTACTACATCTCCTGGTTTTAGTTGTTCTAGTACATAAGAAATTCTCAGTGAATCAATCTTAATACGCAATTCTCCAACTGATGTCCAAACCCCAGGATTTGCACTAAGGGCCCGATAATGATTATAAATTTCATCAGATCTCTTGGTCCACTCAATCCGTCCATCATTTTTATTGAATTTTGGGGCCAAGCTAACTCCAGTGGAATCCTGTGGGCTAGGAAGAACTCCGTTTTTAATTAATTCCAAGGTTTTAATTGATAACTCTGAGCCAATTAAGCTTAATCTCTCTAGGAGTTGTTCAGATCTTTCATCTACGGCAATTTTGGTTTCCTGCTGCAGATAAATTGGTCCTGTATCCATCCCTTTATCTAATTTAAAAATAGAAATTCCAGTTTTCGTATCGCCCGAAAGTATTGCCCATTGAACTGGAGCGGCGCCACGCCATTTTGGCAGGATTGAAAAGTGCACATTAATCCACCCATATTTTGGAATCTCAAGTATCTCTTGCGGAATCAATCTTCCGTATGCGATTGTTAAAACAATATCTGGCTTATTTTCCAGAACTAAAGAGCGCAAATCATCAACTGAACCTGGCTTGAAAGTGTTAATACTGGCTAAATTTGCCCAATTAGCCAGTTCGTTAGCTTCTATTTGCTTGCCACGACCAGTTGCCTTATCTGGGTTGGTAATTAATCCTATTAAGTCATAATTTTTGTCTGCAACCAAGGACAAAATAGTAGGTTTGGCTACAAAAGAGGAAGAGGCTACAAATAACTTCAAAGTACTAAAGACCTAAACCAAATGTCGAATGAGGAGAAATCTTTATTGTGGGTGGTTTGCCGCCTTCAGTAGCAACTCCGAACCATTCAGATTCTCTAATTTCTTTCATAGCTATTTTACGTTGCTCACTTTGCATTCGATCAATAAATAGCACGCCGTTTAGATGATCTGTTTCGTGTTGAAGGCATCGAGCTAATAACTCAGTACCCTCTACAACTACTGGCTCACCATGCAAATTAAATCCTTTAGCAACAGCTCTGAAAGCTCTGGGAGTTTCATAAACAAGGTTAGGAAATGACAAGCAGCCTTCTTCGCCCTCTTGTATTTCAGAACTTAAATCCAGTGTTGGATTAATCAGATGACCAATTTCATCATCAATATCCCAAACAAAAACTCGAAGCGGTACCCCGATTTGTGGGGCAGCAAGTCCAGCACCTGGAGCGGCTTGCATGGTCTCAGTTAAATCTGCGACCAATTGGCGCAATTCTTTATCGAAATCAATAACTTCAGTTGCCGGTGTTACAAGGACCGGATCACCAAATAGCCTTATCGGTTGAATTGCCATGTGCTTATGATACTTGAGTGTTAGCCTTAAAGATCAAAGGGATCTAACCTGACATTAAAGATTCTTTTAGATTTAACACCCTGAACCTTTGTAATATCATCCATTAGATCGACAAGTACCTGAGCTTCTTGCAATTCCACCCTTATTAGTATTTTACTTTGAGAATTATCTATTTCTACTGGCCCAGTAATCTCGTAATTATTCTTATCGCTTCTTAGATTCTCCGCAAATTTTGATATCTCCGCCTTATCTCCAGATACAACAGCGACACGATAATACGGTGGAAGCTTTGCCAATTTTCTAGAGTTTAATTCATACATTGAGGCAGAAGAGGAATCTGTTCTCAGCATTGCCTGAACAACAGGATGATGATTGGGTAAAGAAAGATAAATTTCAGCATTAACAGAAGCCTTGCTAAGTAGGGAAAACCAATTAAATTTTGCGATCTCTTCTGCTCT